>JAANMT010000026.1_pt1 | contig 122188 bp, 76 predicted proteins | sample 7279711 | NCBI WGS metagenome assembly JAANMT01 (sample SAMN14094538, study PRJNA606508) | bioreactor metagenome | isolation source: A lab-scale SPAN reactor treating ammonium-rich wastewater day 1 | place: Ireland: Galway | collected 2017-01-16
CCGTGCGGCAGGCCGGGACTCCAGCCACGTCGCCCCAACGGCGCCGATCATGCCTTCAAGGCCCCGGGACGCTGCGACCGCCGATGCCAGTTCCGCGGCGCCCGGCACGCCTGATTCCTCAGGCCCCTCCTGGGCCGCGCTCTTCATGTTGGGATGGGCAGGCGTGTCGTTCACGCTGCTGGCTTACCTTGCGGCGGGCGCGGTGCGCACGCGGCAATGGGTGCGTCAAGCCTCAACCGAACTTGATCCTCGCGTCCGGCGATTGCTCGGCCGCTGCCGTTGGCGGCTGGAAGTGACGCAGAACGTCGAACTTCGAAATTCGCAGGACTGCACCACGCCGCTGGTCGTGGGTTGGTGGCGACCGGTGATCCTGATCCCTACACGCGTGTTGAGTGACCTGGACGACGACGAACTGGAGGCAGTGCTGCTGCACGAACTGAACCACATCGTCCGCCGCGACGCCCTGGTGAATCTTGCGCAAGCCGTGCTTGGTTCGGTTTATTTTTTTCATCCCGTCGCATGGTGGACCAATCGGGAAGTGCGCCGACTTCGTGAAGACGCCTGCGACGAAATGACCGTCGCCGCTTTGGAAGGCCGACGCCGGGCCTACGGTTCTGCGCTGGTGAAGGTCGCGGAGATTCTTGGCTACGCCGCGCCGCCCTTGGCGCTCGGAGTGAAAGAATCCAGCCACTCGGCGAAGCGCCGACTCGGCCGCATTTTGGATCCTCGGCTGCCGCTACGGGATCGATGGAGTTGGCTCTCGCTTGCGCTGGTGACCCTGCTGGCGATGGTGTTTCTACCCGGGGCGCCGCGTCTGGTGTTAACAGATGCTGTTGATGAGGTGATTCCGATCGTTGCGTCGGAGCACGAGCCAATCGCAAAATCGCAAGCGAACGACGAAGCTTCTCGGGCGCCGATCATTAGAGCGAAACACCAAGAGGAGGCGCCCCGGTTGCGTTATCGCTGGACGCCGGGACAGTCTCTCGGCTATTCGGTCCAAGTGGAAGCACACGACGACCGCGGCATCGAGACGCGCCACGGTCACGTGCATTACGCGGTGCGCGAAGTCGATGACGGCCGGGCGATGCTCGCGGTTCATGGTTCGACGCATGGGGTCCGCCGTCCACACCCAGGTGCGGCGCCGTCCTTTGGTCCACCGCAGATGGAATTTTTTGCACCTTTCGATCATGGGGGCGCGCGTGGGTTTTGGGAAGAACGCACGCTGACCGTCAATACGCAGGGAGGCATCGAAAGCGTTCGCGGCGGCACACCCTTGCCGTTTGGCCTTGGCGACTTGGCCCGTTTACCGCTCTTGCCGATTCCACTGGACAGCGCACGTACCTGGACCAAATCGTCGCCTGTGACGATCGAGTGGATCGAGCGCAACGAGCGGTTCCCACGTTCTCCCTTTATGCAGCCCGCGCCGGAACGAATGGAGGCGCATGAATCGAACCATTTCCGCATAACCACATGGAATGATGCCGAGGCAACCATCAAGCGGCGCGTGGAGCTAACCACGATTCAACGCATTGAAGAAAAACCGCGGTTGGCGATTTCCGGCGAGGGAGAAGCGATATTTGATCGGCAGGCGGGAAATTTCCGTTCTCTCCAGTGGCGGCTGACGCTCACGTCCCAAGAGGCGTATGTCGCGCGCGTGACAAAGATTTCCGTCACTTGTCAACGACAAGAATCGACGACGGGCGCAGGCGACCAACCCGGCGAGGTGGACCTCGACCGGCTCATCGCCGATTTGGATTCGTCGGAAAAAGATCGCGTGTTTGCCGCGATGCGCGCGCTGCAGCATGCGGAGCCCGGCGACGATCAACAAGTCGTCGCTTCGCGGCTGGCCAGGTTCCTTGACGCCACAGACAACGCGCTTCGTGACGCCGGCGCGCAAGCCTTTGCCCATTGGGCGGGCACGGACGATTGCGCCACGTTGCTGCAAGTTATCGATGACCCGTCCGTGCCGGTGCGGTGGGCCGCCCTCGACGCCTTGGGGCGATTGTGCGAACCGACAACCGCAGTGCGCATGGCGGCCAGGCTGGAAGTCGGCATGGATCGCGTGGTCGCCAGCCGCGCATTGACGCAACTTGGCCCCGCGGCGGAAGAAGCCGTATTGCCCTTCATTTTACACGACGATAGCGCCGTGCGTCTCGCGGCCATCAATATCTTGCGCGAGGTAGGCGGACCGCTCAGCCTGACGCCGCTTCAGGCGGCCGTGGACAATGATCCCGAAAGCCATGTGCGCCGCTGGGCGAAGCTCGCCGCCGAAGCAGTTGAAAAACGTAGTGCGCCCGAGGGGCCGTAATCGGCCTTGGTCAAGGACCGTCGTGCGTGAGTTTTTCGGAATCTCGCACGGCTCGCAATTGCTGCTCTTGCGCCGCGAGTAGTTCTCGGCGGAGACGCTGCCGGTCGTCCATCAATTGCGCGATGATCTCATTCTCGCGCCGCAATTGATCCACCAACCGCGAAATCGTTCGACTATGGCGATCCAAACTCGCATCGCGAGTTGAATGGCTCGGTTTGGGTTCGATGCGCGTAGACATGGAAGAAATCTCGACTCCCCAATGTTTTGCGTGGCAACACTCGCAAGACTACCTCATCAATGGTTACTTGTGGAAAAAATGTTTGACACCAACCTGGCACGTCGTTAGTCTAAGCGAACTTGTATGATATATTCCAAGCGGCCATTTCCTATGTCGCACGTGGCTCTACCATTTTTCGGCACGCGTCCGCTCGTGGAACGGGTAGTGGACTCGCTCCGGGAAAAAATCATGTCCGCGGCGTATGGCGCCGAGGGCGAACTCCCGCCCCAAAGCGACCTTTGCCGTGAGTTAGGCGTCTCCCGCACCGTGGTGCGAGAGGCGATGCAACGCCTTCAATCCCAAGGGCTTATAGAAATATCCCAAGGGCGACGCCCGCGCATCCGGCCAGCTGGCCACGGGGCCATCGCCGAGAGCATCCAAGTGCTGATGCGCCGCACCGACGCCTCGCTGCTGCACTTGGCGGAAGTGCGCTTACCGCTCGAAGCGGAAATCGCCGCCCGCGCCGCCCAACGGATCACGTCCGAAGCACTGGAGGCCCTGCGGCGCGCCGTGACAGATCTCCAAGCGGCGCCATGTGCCGCGAGCCAAATTGAAGCCGATGTCTGCTTTCACCGGATTTTGGCCGAGGCGAGCGGCAATCCACTATTCGTATACGTGCTTGACGCTCTCGCAGAGCTTCTGCACGCCTCTCGGCGAGAGACCATTGGTTTTGGCGGTGTCGAACCGGCGCTGCAGGGCCACCGCCAGATCCTTGCCGCCGTCGAAAACCGCGATCCCGAAGCGGCGCGGTGCGCGATGCAAGATCACCTGCGGGCGTCGCTGCGCGACGTCGAATGCGTTTTGGAGCGACAACGTAACGTCAGCCTCGCCGCGTCGCGGGCGGAGTCTGAGTAAGACGCGTCTCAATAAACTTCACATCTCGCGACCCCCGCTTCCCTCTAACCCTGGCCTCCCCATGCGTCGCATGCTGATGTCGTTGCTTTTCTTGGGGGGAATACTTCCCATTGCCGCGCCGGGGTTTGCGGCCGAAAAGGACCTTGCGCTATTCACCGAGCGCGTGGCGCCGGTGCTAGAGCGGCGTTGTTTTAGCTGCCACAACCAACAGGAGCAGAAAGGGGAGTTCTCGCTGGAAACGGCCGACGGCGTCAAAACCAGTGGATTCATTGTCCCCGGCGATCCCGACGCGAGCTACTTGTTGGAAGCGATCACGCCGCACGACGGAAGACGCCCGCGGATGCCCAAAAATAGCGACCCTTTGGCCGACGCCGACGTGGCGGCGATTCGGCAATGGATCTCCGAGGGCGCCAAGTGGCCGGCGGGCTTCGTGCTTCAGGCGGCGCGCGTGGATGATCGCAACTGGTGGTCGTGGCGTCCCTTGAAGCGGCCGGCAATTCCACAAGTCACCGCCGAGGGCCAAGCGTGGATTCGCACGCCGATTGACGCGTTTATCTTCGCGAAGTTGCAAGAAAACGGACTGCGCCCTTCGCCCGAGGCGGACCGGCACACACTGGTTAGGCGCCTTTATTTTGACCTGACGGGGCTGCCGCCTTCGCCCGCCGACGTGGAGCAGTTTCTCCACGACTCCGATCCCCACGCGTATGAACGGCTGGTGGATCGCCTGCTGGATTCACCGCGCTACGGGGAACGCTGGGCGCGGCATTGGCTGGATGTGGTGCATTATGGCGATACCCACGGTTACGACAAGGATAAACCGCGCCCCAACGCCTGGCCTTACCGCGATTACGTGATTCGCGCGTTCAACAACGACAAACCTTACGCTCAATTCGTGCGGGAGCAATTGGCCGGCGACGTGCTTTGGCCGCACACCGCCGACGGCGTGGCGGCCACCGGGTTCCTGGCTGCCGGGCCTTGGGATTTTATTGGTCACGTCGAAGTGCCGGAGTCCAAGTACGACGGCAAAGTGGCGCGGAACCTCGATCGCGACGACATGGTGACCACCACCTTAAACGCGTTTTGCAGCTTGACCGTCCAGTGCGCCCGCTGTCATCACCATAAACTGGACGCCGTAACGACGGAGGACTATTACCGTCTGCAAGCGGTGTTCGCGGCCATTGACCGTGCAGACCGACTCTACGACGCCGACCCGGACGTCGCCCGACGCCGAGGCGAACTGGTGCGACGTCAAACGCAATTGCAAGCCGACGTGGCGGCGATCGAAAAACAGATTGAAAGCAAAAAAACGCCGGAACTCTTGGCAATCGAAAAATCCATCGCCGATTTGCAATCCCAACTTACGGCCCCAAGTCCCGACAAGGGGCCGCGTTCGCCCGCCTACGGTTACCATAGTGCCGTCGCCAGCCGACAGGAAGAAACTAAATGGGTGCAGGTTGATCTTGGCCAGTCGGTGGCGATTGACCAGGTCTTGTTGTTCGCGGCCGACGAATACGGGTGGGCCGACTTCGGTTTCCCCCATCGATTTACGATCACGGCAGGCAACGATGAGTCCCTGAGTGACGCAACCGTCTTGGCCGATCATACCCAAAGTGACTTTCCTCGTCCGGGCGCCGCGGCAGTCGCCGTGGAAGCGCGTGCAGTCGCGGCGCGGTACGTGCGCGTCACCGCCACCAAGCTATGGAGTCGCCGCCATAAGGATTCACCACCCACGAACGATTGGATTTTCGCGATTGGCGAGTTGGCGGTGTTGGCTCAAAGCCGACTCGTTCCCGTTCAGGCGGTCACAGCCAAAGATTCCATCGAGGCGCTGCCCCGCTGGGGACGCGCGAACTTGACGGACGGAAACGGCGGGCGTGGTCCTCTGGCAACCGAACCTTCGCAACTGATGGCGCTGGCTCGTCCGAGCGAAATCGCCGCGCGGCTTGCAAGGCTGGTCGAAAACCGTAATGCGATCGAACAAGCGGCGATCGGCGCCGATCTAGCCGCGGCCCGTGAAAAACTTTCCGGGTCCATGGCGGAGGTCGAGCAACAACTAGCCTCTCTACCTGCGCAGCAGCGTGTTTACGCCGGCACGGTACATAACGGATCGGGCAATTTTCGTGGCCGGTATGGATTGGGACCAAGAGAAATTCACGTCTTGCATCGCGGCGACGTAAACAACCCTCGGCAGGCAGTTCGACCCGGCGTGGTCCCGCTTTTCTCCGGCATGCCCGCCGAATTCGAACTTCCGCCCGATGCCGACGAAGGGTTGCGTCGCGCGGCGCTGGCGCAATGGATCACGCATCGCGATCACCCGCTCACTTGGCGAACGATCGTCAACCGCATCTGGCTGTATCATTTTGGCCGGGGAATTGTCGATACGCCGAACGACTTCGGTCATAGCGGACAACTTCCCACACACCCGGAGTTGCTGGACTGGCTGGCCGTCGAATTCCGCGACCGCGGCCAGTCGCTCAAGACGCTTCACCGCCTCATTTGCACGAGCGCCGTCTACCGCCAGACGACCGACACGGAACGTGAAACGCCGAATGTAAGAGAAAAATCCCCCCAACAATCTTCGTCCATTCCGCAATCCGTATTTCGCAATCCGCATTTAACAGATTCGGACAATCAATTCCTATGGCGGATGAATCGACGCCGCTTGACGGCCGAAGAGATTCGCGACGCCGCGTTGGCCGTTTCGGGAAAACTCGACTTCAAAATGGGCGGCCCCGGCTTCCAGGACTTTGTGGTCGAACATCCCGAACACTCTCCGCATTACGAATATGATCGGCACGATCCGAATGATCCGCAGACCCACCGCCGCGCGGTTTACCGCTTTCTGGTGCGTTCTCAGCCACAGCCGTTCATGGACACGCTGGACTGCGCCGATCCTTCGATGTCGGTCCCCAAGCGCGATGAAACACTGACCTCGCTGCAAGCGTTGGCGATGCTCAACAATCGTTTCATGATCGCCATGGCGCAGCACCTTGCCGACCGCCTGGAACGAGAGAAGCCGACGATGCGCGAGCAACTGACGCTTGGCTATCGCCTGACCACCGGCCGCGCTCCGGCCGACGATGAACTCCACGCCTTGACTGCGTACGCACAGGAATTCGGCCTGCCGAACACCTGCCGGGTGCTTTTGAACCTGAATGCGTTTGTCTTTGTGGATTGAGGCCCACCGAGGAGAAACCACGGAGGCACGGAGAAGAACGAGAACGGTTTTGGCGGCTACTGGGCGACAGCGGCGGAATTTCGAGTCCGTGAAGGAAAGGAAACGAACGATGATGGGCGATTCGCATTCGCGTCGCGATTTTCTGTGGCGCTCGGGCGGAGGGCTGGGGGGCATTGCGCTGGCGGCCTTGCTGCACGAGGAAGGACTCCTGCCGGCGTCCGAATCCCTAGGTCCAGGGGCCGCACTGCAGGCGCTGCATCACCCGCCAAAGGCCAAACGTGTGGTCCAAATGTTCATGGCGGGAGCCGCCAGTCCTATCGACTTGTTCGACTACAAGCCGGAACTGGAAAAACACCACGGCGAAACGTCGGACTACGGGGAACCGGTCGAAGCCTTTCAGAACGGCCTGGGACCGTGGATGAAGTCTCCTTTCGCCTTTCGCCCTTATGGCGAGTGCGGCAAAATGCTTAGCGACGCCGTGGCCCCCTTGGGCGCCTGCGTCGATGAAATCGCGTTTGTGCACAACCTGGTGGGAACAACCGGCGTTCATAGCCAGGCCACGTACTTGCAAGCCACCGGTTTCCAATTGCCAGGTTTTCCCGGCATGGGCGCCTGGGTGAGTTACGCCCTGGGCAGCGCTAATGAGAATCTACCGGCGTTTGTGGTACTTCCCGATCATCGCGGGTATGCTTCGAATGGTCCGAAGAACTGGCATGCCGCGTTCTTACCGGCGCAGCACCAGGGAACCGTGATTCGACCCGGCGCCGAGAATCCCATTGCCGATCTTTTTCCCAATGGCGGGGAGCAGTTCATTTCGGCCCAGTCCGAGCAAGCTGGCGGCGCGCTGCTGCGGCGTCTCAACCAACGGCACCAGGCCGCGCGCGAAGGCGACCCGCGCCTCGAAGCGCGCATTCGCTCCTATGAACTGGCGGCCCGGATGCAATTAGCGGCGCCCGAGGCGCTAGACCTGTCGGACGAGCCTCGGCACATCCTCAAGATGTACGGCCTGGATCATGGGAAAACCACGTTCGACAAGGAAATCAACGAGGTGGAGGAAACCGATTACTTCGGTCGCAAATGCCTCGCGGCGCGGCGATTGTTGGAGCGAGGGGTGCGCTTCGTGCAAATCTGGTCCGGAAACGACAACGGCTTTCCACGCCGTAATTGGGACTCGCACGAAGACATTCCGCGGGACCACCGCCCCCTGGCCTTGGGCATGGCGCGCGGCGCGGCGGCGCTGATTCAGGACCTCCGCCAACGCGGCATGCTGGATGATACGATTATCCTGTGGACCACCGAGTTCGGGCGGCTTCCCTCCACCCAAGGGCAAAAAGGACGCGATCATAATCCGTACGTGTTTACAAACTGGCTGTGCGGCGGCGGCATTCGCGGCGGCGTAACCTTTGGCCCTTCCGACGCCTGGGGCTACAAGCCGCTAGACCGGGAGAACCCGACCCGCGTTTACGATATTCACGCGACCATTCTTCACCTGCTGGGTATTGACCACGCCCGTTTAACGGTCAAACATAACGGAATCGACCGTCGGTTAACCGATGTTCACGGTCACGTCATTCACGATATCTGCGGTTGATCATTGGGTGGACGCGCCGTGCGCCAAGCAAGGGCGCCACGCGGAACGATGTCAACCCAATACTTGCACTGCTTGTCAAATTCACTTGGGTGAATCGCCGCCGGTTTGCAAGAAGGCGTTCTCGTAATAGCGCCCTACTCGTTGCCGATGGCTAGGGCTACTTCTTTTCTCAATTAGGCAGGTATATGTTCTCACGTGTCTCTTCTCTGCGCCAGGGTTTCCAACTTCTCGTCCTACTTGGCGCGGCAGTCGTGTGTGGTTGCGGCGGCGACAGCCAACCGACCGTAAGCGGCAAAGTGACGCTCGACGGAAAACCGCTGGAAAACGGCGCCATCTCGTTTGTGCCGGCCGATGGCGCCACGGCCACGGCGGGCGGCATTATCACCAACGGCGAGTATACGGTCGAGGTTCCAGCCGGGGCGAAGAAAGTGGAAATTACCGCCGCGAAGGTGGTCGGCCAGCGCCCAGCCTACGAGGGCAACCCCAACAGTCCGATGATCGACATTACCGAGTCGATTATTCCCGAGCGGTACAACACCAAATCCGAGTTGACTCGCGAAGTCAAAGCCGGAGAAAACACGTTGGATTTTGAGTTAACTTCGTCCTGAGCACGATGCGGCGTCGGGGTTGGCTCGCCAACGGCAATTCGCGAGAATAAGAGAAGTTGGTGAGCGACAACGCGTTGCGGCGACGAAGCAAGCGCCGGCTCTCTGGCGCGACATCGCCGACGACGCACCATTCCTACTCTTCACGGAATCACGGATGAGTGAGCCGATTATTAGCGTTTCAGGTTTGCGCGGCATTGTGGGCCGGAGCCTGACCCCCGAAGTCGCCTTGCGGTATGCTTGCGCCCTGGCGGCAGGGTTGCCCGATGGGCCAATCGTGGTGACGCGCGACGGCCGCGCCACCGGCCGCATGTTGGCCGACGTCGTGCGAGGCGCCTTGTGCGCCGCGGGCCGGACCGTGATCGACGCAGGCGTCGCGGCCACGCCCACGACCGGCGTGCTCGTTCGCGGGTACGGCGCCGCGGGGGGCGTGCAAATCTCGGCCAGCCACAACCCCGCCGAGTACAACGGGCTAAAGCTGTTTTCCACGCGCGGGAGGGTGCTGGATGCGGCGGCGGGCGAATCGGTGTTGCGACGTTATCGCGAGGGCGACATTGGCTGGGTCGATCACTCGCTGGTCGGCGAAGTGCGGGAGTGTCCCAACCCGACCGAGGAGCACCTGCGTTTGGTGCTCAAAACTGTGGATGTTGATGCGATCCGCGAACGCGGGTTCCGCGTGCTGCTCGACTCCAACCACGGCGCGGGAAGCATCATGGGCCGCCAATTGCTGGAGGCCTTGGGTTGCCAAGTCACGGTGTTGGGCGGAAAACCGGACGGCCTGTTCGAGCATCCACCCGAACCGACCGCCGAAAACCTCCAAGACGTGGGCCGACGCGTGGCGCAGTCCCAAGTGGATGTCGGTTTTTGCCAAGACCCCGACGCCGATCGGCTGGCGATCATCGACGCCGACGGCCGCTACCTGGGCGAAGAGTATACGCTGGCGATATGTCTGGACCATGTGCTGCGTCGCCGGCCGGGGCCGGTGGTTGTCAACTGTGCGACCAGCCGCATGAACGAAGATATCGCCCAGAAATACGGCGTGCCATTCTTTCGTACGGCGGTGGGCGAGGCCAACGTGGTCGAGGTCATGTTGGCGCAGACGGCGACCTTCGGCGGCGAGGGAAATGGCGGCCCCATCGATCCCTTGGTGGGCTACGTGCGCGACAGCTTCGTGGGGATGGCCACCGTGCTGGACGCTTTGGCCGCCCGCAACGCCAGCGTCGCCGAACTGGCCGAGGAATTGCCCCGCTACGAAATTCACAAAACCAAGATGGCGGTTGACCGGGAGAAGATCACCGCCGCGCTGGGCGCCTTGGAACGGCGTTTCGCCGACGCCAAGGCGGACTATCAAGACGGTTTGCGGCTAGACTTCGGAACGAGTTGGCTGCTGGTCCGCGCCAGCAATACCGAGCCGATCATTCGCGCCATCGCCGAAGCCCGCACCCAAGAAGAGGCCGTGCGTCTATGCGCCCAAGCTGCCGAGATCGTTTCGGGCGCGTGACCCCACTCCAGGGCCGCGAAGAAAAATGAGCCACGGATGGAACACGAAAAAAACGACTTCCCAGAGCAAGGATGAAAGTCGGATTGCCCCCTACTTTGTTATCCGTGTTTCATCCGTGGCTATTTCTTCTCCTTCAATGGCAATAGAAAAGGGCAAGCACATGGCTTGCCCTTAAACTTGTGATCTTGGCCTACAGCGTGCCGGTTAGCGGCCCTGGACCATCTCTTTGAGGGCCTTCAGGGGGCGCACCTTGACGGCCGTGCTGGCCGGCTTGGGGTCGAGCCAGCGCTCTTCGCCCGTGCGGGGGTCGCGTCCCTTACGCTTGGGCAACGCCTTTTTCTCGACGCGCACCACCTTGCACAGGCCAGGGATGGTGAACTGCCCAGCGGCGTTCTTTTTGAGGTTTTTCCCGATTTCCTGGGCCAATGCGTCGAACACCGCCGCGATTTCCTTCTTGCTCAACCCAGTCGTTTCGGCGATGTTCGCTAGAATCTCCGACTTGGTGGGGGCCTTGGGACCTTCCTTCGCCATCGTGTTTTACCTTTCGTCTGAATGGAGGAATTTTGCACGTTGATTGAAAAAGCTGCGAGAATTAGAAAACCCCGCCCAAGACTTTGCAACCCTCAACAGCCGAAAAACACTGGAAAAAACGGGAAAAATGCACTTCTGAGAAGAGTTTTCGGCTATTTCCGGTTAATCCGGTCAGCTTTCTCCGCGGAAAATCCCCAGGAACCCGGGCTTTTACTCGATCCTGGAGTGGCCCGCCGAGAGCCGCGCGTTCTCTTTCGCCCCCACAACGGCAATGGGAAAGCAGATGCCTGGGGCCGGCCAACTCGCGAGTCACACGAAGCGACAACTCGGGGTACGGCGCCTGTAAATCGTTGCCCAGCCAGTCGCAAAGGAATAAGATAGGCTACCAGTGGGGTTGCGCTCGGTGTGTGCGCCCGCGCGGAGGCGCCCAAGGCCGGCAATACAGAACAGCCTCGTTTTGTCGGGGCGTTCCTTTCACCCCACCGAACCATGCCAGATGCTATCCTGCCCATTTGGGGAGCCATTGTAATGAGGACGGATCGTCGAACTAGCGCCGCATTCGGGCTTTTGCTTGGCGTGGCAAGTTTTCTGAGTTGGACCTCGCCCACGTCGGCGCAAGTATTCTTCAACAACCAGCAGGCAGCGGAAGAACGCGACAACGTGTTCGTCCAGCCCGATCGCGAACTACGGCAATTGATCGAGGGCGCCAAGGAAGCGATCCAACAGCAGCGTTACGGCGACGCGGTCGACGCCCTGAACCAACTGTTGGTCGATCCGCAAATGGAAGATTACTTTCTAGGCAAACCCGGCGACGCCACGCAAATGAGTCTCAAGGCCGACGCCCATCGCTTACTGGGCGCCATGCCCGCGGCGGGACGCGCGGCCTACGAGCAAAAATTCGGGCACGAAGCACGGCGCCTTTTGAACGAAGCCGTCGAACAGGCCAGTCCCGATCAACTGTCGCAGGTGGCGCGTCTTTACTTTCACACCCAGGCCGGTATGGAAGCGGCCATGCTGCTTGGCCGGTACCATTTGAACCGCGGTCGGCCGTTGGCGGGCGCCTTGTGGTTGAAACGCCTGACGGAAGCGTCGGAGCAGGCCGCCAAGCTCGGCCCTTCAGCGGCGGCATACAGTCCGGCCGCCAAGTACGACCCCGAACTTTCCATCCTGCTGGCCGAATGTTGGCTGGAGGCGGGACTGAACGATAGCGCCGTCGAAACCCTTGTCAGCTTGAAGCAACGTCTGCCTCAGGCCAAAGTGCGGGTGGGCGACGAGCAAACATCGCTCTTCGTCCAGGACGCCCAGGCTTTGACCTGGTTGGAAAACGTGCTAGTGGCCCGTCGCAAAGCCGGTTCGACGCGCGAAATGGACTGGACGTTATTCCGCGGAAACCCCGCGCGCAATGCCGCCACCGCGGGCGGATTTCCCTTGCCGCAGTTCATTTGGAAGACGCCCATCTCGAACGATCCTGGCGACGTGGAAACCATCTCGCGGATCGAGAAATCCGAGTTCCGTAGTTCGCAAATTCCCGCGTTGCCAGCCGGTCAGCCGCTCGCGGTGGGCGAAATTGTCGTCATGCGCACGCCGGAACAGGTGATCGGCGTTGACTTCCAACAAGGCAAGCGCGTTTGGCTGTTTCCGCCGCCCAATTCGATCTTCGACCGTGCCTTGGACGCCGAGGATTCGCTGCCCACGCTACAGGCCGAGGACGAGCAACGTCGCGAGCTGAAACAACGCATTTGGGAAGATGCTCCCTACGGGCAACTCAGCAGCGACGGCGAGGCTGTGTACTTTGTCCACGACCTGGGGTTTGCCTTTGAAGGCATGCGCCAGATGCTCGTCGGACAGGGTGGATTTCGCGCTCCGAACCCGAAATATCCCAAGTCCTACAACCAGCTTGTGGCGCTCGACCTGCGAGGCGAAGGCAAGTTGCGTTGGATCGTGGGCGGCGAGAACGGCGAAAACGAGCCGCGCCTGGCGGGCGCGTTTTTCCTGGGGCCGCCGCTGCCCTTGGCTGGCCAATTGTACCTGCTGGCCGAGGTGAACGCCGAAATTCGCCTCGTGGTGCTCGACTCGCAAAGTGGTCAACTTCAATGGGCACAGCAACTGGCGCACGTGGACCCGTCGGGCGAAACCATCCTTTACGACGTGCATCGTCGCCTGGCCGGCGCCACGCCTTCGTTTGCCGATGGCGTGCTAGTCTGTCCCACCTCGGCCGGCGCCGCGGTCGCGGTCGATATGGCCGCTCGTTCGCTGTTGTGGGGATACCAATATCAGCGGATCACCGCCAACTCCGGCGGTAACGCCGGCATCATGATCTACGACCGCCCCGCGCGAGAAATGGGCGAGCGGTGGGCCGATGGCTTGGCCGTTATCGCGGACGGCCGCGTGTTAATTACGCCGGTCGAGTCGGATCACCTGCACTGTCTCGACCTGCTCACCGGCGAGATGGTCTGGCAGCAACCGCGCGGCGAGTCGCTGTTTATTGGCGGCGTTCATAACGGCCGAGCGATCGTGGTCGGCAAGACGCACATTACCGCCTACGATTTGCCCACCGGCAAGATTGCCTGGGAGCAAGAGGTGGGACTTCCCACCGGCCGCGGCTTTCTGAGCGAAGGCGATTATTATCAACCCGTCTATCACACCAGCACAGGTGAAGCGGGCGAACTGCAATCGCGATTTGAATTGGTGCGGGTGAACGTGGAGAAAGGCGAAGTGGTCCTGCGCGTCGAGACCGACCGTGCTTTAGGGAACCTGGTGTGCCATCGCGATCAAATCATCTCGCAAGGCGCCCAATGGGTCGGCGCCTTGTACCAGGTCGAACCGCTGCGCGAGGCAGTCGCGGAACGACTGGCCAAGAATCCCGATGACGCGTGGGCGGTGGCCCGACAGGCGCAACTAATGCGGCATGACGGCCAGCACGAAGAGTCGCTGGCGGCGCTGCGGCGCGCCTACGAGTTGGACTCCACCGACGACTACACGCGGGACCTGCTCATCGACTCGATGCTCAAGTTCCTCGAACAAGACTTTTCCAAGTACCGCGAGTTCGCCGCCGAGATCCAGAAGCTCGACCCAGCCGCCGACCAGCGCGGCGAGTTCCTGCGGTTGTTGATCGCCGGATACCAAAAGACCGACGAACCCGAAAAAGCCTTTGAGGCCTGCTTGCGATTGGCGGGAATCGAGTTCAACGAGGGTGTCGGCCCATCGCATCCACCCATGGACCAGATAGGCGCGCACCTGACCGTCCGCCGCGACCGCTGGATCCGCGCCCGCATGAAGGAACTGATGGACGCCGCCGAAGGGCCGCAACGGACCGCCATCGACGCCGCCATTGCCGCGCGACTGGACGAGGCGTTGGAATCCGACGCGGCCTCCACGTTGTCGCGGTTCCTCAATTACTTTGGATCGCATCCCGCGGCTGATCGCGTGCGCCTGCGGCTGGCGGAAAAACTGCTGGATTCATCCAGCTTGCTGGAGGCCGAATTGCTGCTGGTGCGACTGGAGCGATCCGCCGACGCGACCATCGCCGCGTCGGCGCACCTCCACCTGGCGAGGCTCATGGAGCGCGCCCAGCGCTGGTCCGAGGCCGCCGGTTATTACCGCCGGATGGAGCAGCGCTGGCCGGATGCGGTCGTCGAGAAGGAGCTGACCGCCGCGCAGGTGGTCGCCGCGCTGCCCAAGGAAGGACCACTGGCCCTGGCTCTTGAGGCGCCGCGCGTGTGGCCAGCCGGCCGCGTCGAAGCGAAGACGACCGAAGAACGGCTCGCCAACGTTTCTTCGTATCAAAAGGTTTATCCGATTGAACTGACCGAAGTGCGCGGCGGTTTGCCCGCCGGCGCCACCGTGGCTTTTGACCAACAACAAAGCCAATTGATCGTCCGTGACGAGCAAGGTCGCGTGCTGTCCAGCATCTTTGTCACGAATCCGCATCAAAGCATGCGGTATCCCATGCCTTCGGGCAACAACAGCGTCTACCACGCCAAGTTGAACGGCCACCTGTTGCTCGTCTCGTTTGGCGTGCAGGTCATGGCATTCAACCTGCTGGAAGGCGCCCAGCCGGCGGGTGAGTCGGTTTTGTGGAAAGAAGACGTAGACCACGCGCTGGATGGCAACATCAGCCGGCGCAGCCGTGTAACCCATGTGCCGCAGCATAACCCCTGGGGCAATCCCCGGTACTATGCGACTAGCTCGAACTCGCTGCCCGTGGGACGATTCGGTCCCTTGAACGAGCACGGCGTGGTCTACCAGCGCCGTAGCGAGCTTGTGTGCGTCAACCCATTGACCGGCGAACCGATCTGGGTTCGCGAGAACGTTGAGCCTGGCTCGGAGGTGTTTGGCGACGACGAGTACATCGTGGTCATCCCTCATAGCGGGCAGCAAGCGCGGCAGGCGATGGTGTTGAACGCGCTCGACGGCAGCCTGGTGGGCCAGCGAGACGTTCCCTCGCGCAGTAACCGCTGGACGAACCTCGGCCGTCGCTTGCTGAGCTTCCAACAGGAAGGCAAGGCCATGAAGGTCCGTATGCACGACTTGCTGGAAGAATCGCCGCAAGATTGGGAACGGTCGTTCGCGGTCGAGTCCAAAGGCTGCCTGGTAGAGCGCGATAAACTGGCGGTGCTGCAACCTGACGGCAAATTCGTGCTGCTGGCCCTGGACGATGGCCGGACGTTGATCGAGACCGACGTGGAGCCGGAAAAATCACTGCAAAGCATCTATGTGCTGCCGTCCGATGACCAGTATTTGTTGTTCACCAATTCCACCTATCGCGAGAACAGCGCCACCGCCTACCTGGCGCCCGCCATTCCCGACGCGCCGCTAATGAACGGCCGCATTTACGCCTTCGATCGCCAAACCGGTCAGTCAGCGTGGCCTTCGCCGGCCTTTGTGGAACAGTGGGGGCTGCCGCTGGATCAACCGACCGGCACGCCCGTGGTCGTGTTGATGCGGCGAGAAATGCGCAAGACTTCCGGCGCGGCGCAGCGCAACGTGCTGGCGATTTTGTGCTTGGACCGGCGTAACGGGGCGCTCTTGTTTGAGAAGAGCGACCTCAACGCAAATGCCGGCATGGGCAACGACAAGTACACACTTGAGGCCGACCCGACAAACAACACGGTGAACCTGGTGCTGCCTTATCTGGGGGTCACCTTCACGTTTACCGACAATCCCGAACCGCCGCAACCGCCATTGGAAAGCGGATCGTTAGGACGGAGTGAAACTGGCGTGAACCCCGTTGTGGATGCGGTCGGCGCCGTGTTCCGCGGCGTGCGGCTGCCGGGGGGCGCCATTCCGGCCCCCGCCGCGCAGGCTGGCGTGCCCGCTGCGCCTGCGGCCATTCCGCCCGGCGTGCGGCTGAACGTGAACGGGCAGCTAGTCCCGCTCTTTCCACAACCGCCCCGGTTAGGCAACGGCCGGTAACCGACACATGTCATAAGTAAAGCGGCAATGAATCGCCTCACTCTCGCTTTGGAGTGCGGAAATTCATTTCCGCGTTCGCCTTTCTTGTTCGTTCGTCTCGTAACGACGCTCTACGTTGTCATCCAGCTCCGCGACTTTCGACCTTCGACTCTTCTATCGCGGCGGCCAATTCACGGGTTGCTCTAGCGACTTCGCCCATTGCATGACGGCGGAGAACTTCGGCGATTGCGTGGGATCGTCGTCGGCGTATTGGAGCAACCCCCAACTTCCCCACTTGCTCCATTGGCTTGTCGAAGAGAAATGGCATAGCAGGTCGCCGCCGTGCTCTTTCCATGCGGCCAAGTACCGCGTGTAAATTTCTCCCATGCGCGGGTGCGCGTTGGCCTGGTGCAGCAGGTCCGTCAGGGTCTCGTTGTTTTCGGCGCCTTGAATGCCGACCAGGTGCTGGCCGGCTTCGTAGGCAATGACCTTGAGATTGGTCTCGTCGGCGATCTTCTTGTTCTCTTCGATCCAGCGGATCGACTCGGGCAACGACTTGCTCGCCACGTGCTCCAGCAGTTGCTCTACGGTCCACTCGGCCACCTCGGCCGCAGGCGGGTCGCCGTTGGGGCGCACGTTCAACGAGACATACGGCGCAATCGCCAGCGCATCGGCGTGGCGGTACGCGTCGCGAAACTCCACGATCTGCCGGCTTACGTAGGCATTGGCCGCTTGTGAGGGCAGCACCCGCACTAATCGCTCGGTCCCGCCGAACGCCTTTTCCCAAATCCGAAAGATTTCCACCGACCGCACCGCCGTGTACCGCCACGCCGCCTCCCACGGCTTTTCGGCCAGCCCGAGTTTCTGGCCCTGCTGGCCCGCATAACGATGCTGGGCGAACTGGCCGTTCCATACCTCGTTGGAATACTCCACGTAGACTTTCAATTGGGGGTCAAGCTTCTCATGCACCAGAGCGGCGAAGTTGCGGACGTACTCGTCATCGGCCTGGTGCGGCATGCAGAACCACGGGTTCGCTTGAAGGCGGTTCGATAGGTCGATCATTAACTCCAGGGGAACGCCATGCCGCGTATAGGTGGCGTCCTCCGTGCGCGGCCGCTGTTTCCACGTGGCGACCGGAGAATTATTCGTCTCCATGAAGTCCATGAACCGCAAGCACGCCACACCCTGCCAACGCCGCAGAAACTCGCGGCGCCACACGCCTTGGGCGCCAGGCATGATCACGCGAATGTCGCGTACATAGTTCTCAGGGTTGGTCTTTGTCAGGCGCAGGAAGAACCCGCCTTTCTCCGGATTGACGTCAATCGCCATTCGCCCAGGTTCGCGCGATACGACCGACGCCGCGCCCCAGAAGTCAATCGTTCCCTCTCCTTCGTAAAGCACCGTGTATTGCCCCGCCGGATAATGCCCGCCGGTGATGGTGCAAAGGGGCGTTTCGGCGTAGCAACCTTGTTCCAGTCGCGTCACCCAGCCCCGATCGTCCAGTTTTAGCTCCGGTCCCTTGCCCCACGATTCCCCCTGGCGTTGGCTGATCCAAGTGCGCGAGAGACGAAATACATCGTTGAACGGCAACTCGGTGTTCCAATCCGCAGGACCCGCCAGGTTGATGCCCAGGCGAGGTAGAGGCGGCGAGCTGTTGGCTTCGTCGGCCGAAAGCCTCATGGCCGGACAGCAAATCAACACCGTCGCAACGATCCACGCAACACAAAAACGAATCCATGGGCCTTGATTGTTGAGCTTCATCGCAGGTGGTCCTCCAGGGAAACGAGACACCGTATCCTAACGCTTGCCGCGGTGGTTGTCTGGATGGTTGGAATCGCTCCATGTGCGTCAGTGGCCGGGACATTGGCTCGGCCAAAACGGCGAAAAAAAGAGCCAAGGGCGAACTCATTACCGGAATCGCGTATTCCTGGACTGCGTAACGGCTTCGTAACATGCCCCGGTTGGCCTACGCGAAAAACTATCCACCCCGGTGACTCGTCTCCTATATTGAGAGAGTCGGGCCGGTTTCCTTCTGCGCACAAGGAGTGTAGAGATGTACATCGCACAAAGTTTCAAGCGACGCCGGGCGGTGCGCGGCGCGTTGTTATCGCTACTGGCGGCGCTGGTCACCGTACTGACCGCGCCCGCGGCCCTGGCGCAAGGGGTGCTGGTCATCATTGATCCCCAACCGATTCCGCTGCCGCGGCCGATTCCCACCCCGCGTATTCGGCCCGCGCCCCAACCAACGCTCTCGTACAAGGTGAAGGATCTTGGCGTCAATACGCGAATCACAGATCAAGTGGCCCGTGTGCAGGTTTCGCAATCGTTTGTGAACACCGGCAGCCGGCAAATGGAGGTGCAATTTGTGTTTCCGCTGCCCTACGACGGCGCGGTGGACCAGCTTACGTTCCTCATCGACGGCAAAGAGTATGAAGCCAAGCTGTTGGCCAAGGAAGAAGCGCGGCGAATCTATGAAGGTTACATCCGCCGCAACCAAGACCCCGCCCTGTTGGAATGGATGGGCACGGGCATGTTCCGCACCAGCGTCTTCCCGGTGCCGCCGGGCGCCGAGCGGAAAGTCACGCTCCGCTACAATCAACTTCTGCGCAAGGACCACCGGCTGACCGACTTCCTGTTCCCGCTCTCCACGGCCAAGTACACCAGCGAGCCAGTAGAGAAGGTATCGTTCAACGTCTCCATTGAAAGCAGCGGCGAGATCAAGAACGTCTACAGCCCCACGCACTCGATCAACATCAAGCGGCCCGACAACAAGCACGCGGTCGTCACGTGGGAAGAGACGAACACCATTCCCACCAGCGACTTCCGCCTGTTCTACGACGCCGCGCAGGAAAAGCTCGGCGCCAGCGTCGTGACCTATCGGCCCGATGACGATGAAGACGGATTCTTCCTGCTCCTGGCCAGCCCCGAAATCAAGGCCAAGGACGACGAGCGGCCCAAGAAGACGGTGGTCTTTGTGTGCGACCGCTCGGGAAGCATGAGCGGCAAGAAGATCGAGCAAGCCAAGGAATCGCTCAAGTTCGTGCTGAACAACCTGCGCGAGGGCGATTTGTTCAACATCGTGGCGTTCGATAGTTCGGTGGAGTCGTTCCGCCCCGAACTGCAAAAATACGATGACGAAACCCGCAAAGCGGCCTCCGGGTTTATCGAAGGCATCTACGCGGGCGGCAGCACGAACATCGACGGAGCGCTCAAAACCGCTTTCGAGATGATTCAAGACGAGAGCCGCCCCAACTTTGTGATCTTTCTGACCGACGGCAAGCCGACCACCAGCGTGACCAGCGAACCGGAGATCGTCCAGAACGCCCGGCAACGCAATAAGGTCGATACGCGGGTCATCAGTTTTGGCGTCGGCTACGACGTCAATAGCCGGCTGCTGGACCGGTTGACCCGAGAGAACCACGGCATCAGCGAGTACGTGCGTCCCGACGAGGACATCGAAACGCACGTGGCCCGCTTGTATAGCCGCATTAGCTCGCCCGTGCTGACCGACGTGGATCTGAAGATCGAGTTTGACGAAGCCGAAACCGAGGAAGGCAAGATCGTCAACCGCATGTATCCCACCGAGGTATTCGACCTGTTTGAAGGCGAGCAACTGGTGGTCGTGGGCCGCTATAAGAAGCCCGGCGAAGCTAAGGTGGTCATCAAAGGCAAGGTCGGCGACGACGCACGGAAATTCGATTTCCCCGCCGAGTTCACCAAGAAAAGCAAAGACCAGACTTATGCTTTTGTGGAAAAGCTCTGGGCAGTGCGCCGGATTGGCGAGATCATCGACGAGTTGGACCTCAAGGGGAAGAATCAAGAGCTGGTGGACGAGCTAGTGCAGCTTTCGACCAAGCACGGCATACTCACGCCCTACACGTCGTTTCTGGCCGACGAGAACTCGCAGCCCGCCGACCTGGCCTACCGCGAATCCACCGAGTTACAGCGCCGTGTGCAACGGTCATTAGAACGGCTTGACGAAGCGGAAGGAAGGTCCGGTTTTGCCCAGCGCGCCTATAAGAACGAACTCAAACAAGCCTCGCAAGCGCCCGCGCCGGCCGGCGGCGCCTTCGGGTATAACGCACCGGTTGCCGACGCCGCGGCGGCGCCCCAAAGCGCTCCCGCGCTAGGCGCCGCCCCTAGGCAAAGCGGTGTCCACGGGGGCCGCGCGCCCGCCACCAACGCCATTCGCGATCTCGATGAAGACCGCGTGGTGGTGGCCGAGTCGGTGCAGACCGTGGGCAATGAAGCGCTTTACAAACGCGGCAACTTGTGGATCGCCCAGAATGCCATTGGCGTCGATCCCGCCAAGGACAAGTCCAAGATCGAAGATGTGGAGCGCTTCAGCGACAAATACTTCACGCTAATCGCCGCCAACACCGCCGCCGAGAACGACATCCTCGCCCGGCAACAATCCGGCGAAGAACTCCTCATCAAGCTTCGCGGCCAGGTGTACCGCATTAAGTAAGGGCGCTCGGTCGTCATTTGCAATCAAGCAACAAGCCGGAGCTAAAAGGCTCCGGCTTTTTGCTTGTTGCTGGTCAAATAGCTCGCCGAGCGATGGGCGCCATTTACCCAGACGCCTGCTTCCGCAACGAGGTCAATTGAAGATCAATCTCGTTGGCGCCGGGTTCCACTGCGATGGTTGTGATCTCCTGATAGTATTCTTTGGGAAGGGCGGGTGGGCTGGCGGACGGAACCGGGGTCCCGTCGGGGCCAATCTGCGGCATCGTGGCGCTCCCGCCGCCACCGCCGGGAACCAGGTGGACCCGGTGTTTGCCCGGCTGAATGCCGGTTTCCTGGAAGCTGAATGCCGCCTCATACCGCCCTTCGGAATCGGTGGCGGCGTATGCGGGAGAGCCGCCGGTCTCCAGCGGGGCAAACCCCAGCGAAACGCCCTCCGGCGCGGGTTGGCCATCGATGAACACCGTACCCTTGAGCGAGGCCAGGTCATTGCCGCACCCACTCAACCCGATCGCAAAAAGCAGCCATCCCGCGGCGAATGCTCGCTTCATTGTTGTGGACTTTCTCATGCGCCTTCACGCAAGTTTGTGTTTTTGGACTATGGATCGCCTTTTAGAAACTTCCCACCGGTTGGCCGTCATTGCGGCAGCCTAAGCGCTGGTAAATTCCGATCGTCGCTTTGTTGATGGAGCTATACGGCGTACCCCAGTAGACCGCGCTGCCACCGTTGTCCAAACCTTCGTTGAACTCAATCGTGTCGGCGATGAAATGCACGCTGCCGTCCGCGAATACGAAGTTGGCGCCGCCGGGATGGTAACTGGAGAACGCAGAATAATAGCGTCCCGTAAGCGGGCAGTTCAGTTTGTGTACAAAGACCCGGCCGACCGCCTTGGGCGAGGACCAACGTTCCTCGCTATTAACGTTGCCGACGCCGACCCAGTAGGCCGCCCCATGCTGCCAGCCCCGCTCTCCCACCATGAAGGTATTGGAAAGGCCATCGGTGAAATCGGCCGTTCTCGTGCCTTGTTGTGCGACCAACGCTCCTTCCATCGGAGGAGAAACTGGAAGGCTGGGGGCATTCCAGTTCGAGTACTGGTAGCCATACACGCCGGCGTAATTGCTGATCGCGGGCTTGGTATTGTCCGGCCCGCCCGAGTGACAAAAATCGGTGCTGGTGTTGATTTCGCTGGGGGCGGTATCGCTGGGGCACATAAAGACCTCCAGCGGCGTGCGGATCGCAGCCACCTCGACTGCGGGCCACGACGACGAAGTATTGCCCGACAACGCTTGGTCGAACTCCCGCTGGCTGACCCCTAGCACTTCGTAGAGGCTCTGTTGTTCGACGAACGGCAAAATCCGCGCGCCCCAGCCCCAAGCCTTCCTCCACGCGGCGCCATTGGAAGCCTGATTAAAGCCATAGCCTGCTGGAAAGGCCTTGTACGTGTCGTGGAAATTGTGCAGCCCCAACCCAATCTGCTTCAGGTTGTTCGTACAGCTCATCCGCCGGGCAGCTTCGCGGGCCGCCTGGACCGCGGGCAAGAGCAAAGCGACCAGAATGCCGATAATGGCGATCACTACCAACAATTCAACCAACGTGAAGCCCGGCCGAAGTTGTCCCTTGGGCGCGCGGCGATGCGGAATCATGGCAAAATTCTCTCGAATGGGAATGATTGTGTCTCGACGCCGCGCCCGCTCGGCAAACATCAGTGCGTACGGGTAGCGCCGATACCGAAGACACTTTGAATAAAAAGGCAGGAAAATTGAGGCGGGATATCGCTTCCGAAACTGTGCTGGCGGAGAAAACGCTCTATTCCAGGGCACGATTTCGGACAAGGTGATCCTTTAAGACTACTGGCGCTAGGCCGAATGTGTCAATCCTTGTTCAAACGAATTTTTCGCCTTCCAATTAAAGTCCGTTCGAACGCTATGCCCACCGCCGCTGTGACTATCTCTTGAACGTCTTGCAGAACGCCACGATCGATGGGCAAGCCGTGCTTCTGTCGCTGCCGAGGTGTAATCGAGGCGATTCAACGTGAAGTCGAACTTGGGGCAAGCCGTTGAGGATCGCTACATATAACATCCTGAAAGGCGGCTCGCACCGGGTCCATTGGGTCAGGATGATCGAAGATTTGGGCGTTGACCTTCTCCTGGTTCAGGAGTCCTATTCCCATCACGAGCATCTCCCGCCTTTGTTGTACCCCGATGCTTGTTGCCGATGCGTCTGGGAAATGGTCGAGCAGAATCGGTGGGGAAGCGCCGTTTACACCACAACCGGGCTGGTGAAGCCAGTCCCGGTTCCGGGGGTTCACGGGTTGGGTCGTCGCGGCGCGGAAATCAGCAACACGTCCTGGCAGGCAGGGATTGCGGATCCGATTTTGGCCTTCAGCATTCACGCCCCATCGAGAAAGGAAAGCTACCAACGGCAAGTGAATCAATTGCTTGACGAGATCAAGAAGATCGCTGGTGGAAGAGAGGTCATCCTGGGTGGCGACTGCAACCTGACGGTGAGCCACTGGCCGGCTTCGCAGCGCCCCGTCAGTAATCAGGACTTGGCGATTCAGGCGAGACGGGCCGACGAGTTTGGGCTTATCAACTGCTGGCAAACGGCAAACCCCGGCCAACAACCGCACCAGACACTTCGCTGGACCAACGACCGAACGATCCTATATCACTGCGATGGCCTGTTCGTGCCAAAGTCGTGGACCGATCGCCTTGCATCCTGTGTGGTGCTGGCGGGAGAGGAATGGAATCGGCTAAGCGACCACAACCCGGTCGTGGCATGCTTTACCCGGTTGCCTGCCTGAAAGCCTCGAAAATGCGTCTGGGTGCTGCGCACGAAATAACGGGAGTTTATTATTGACGAGAAAGAACGGCGTGCCGTCCCGACGATGACGGCAAGGAAAGAAAAGAGAGGGCCAGAATCGAGGATTAGCATGGTTCCGGGCGCCTCTTAGACCACCACCGGCGGAAAATGCCAAGTCACTGGTTCATCGCATGGGCCTGGAAAATCATTTCGAGATCCGCGTTATCACCGCTGCCCCCTGGCCATCGGTCTTTCCCCCGACTTAGCACTCTAACTTCGTCTCGCCCGTTTGATTCCCATGAAAATGGGTTCCCCCAACCATCTACCATCGAACAGTCGCGGTTGGCAATTTGCGGCAACTGACTGGCTAGAGTCGGCACGGCGCCATGCTCGTTCCAGTAGCGTTCCAGTCGGTTGCGCGTTATAGCCAATCTGGTTTGAGTTAAATTCTTTGGCGGAATTGTTGTTGCCACCTTGTCGCCAATAGCAATGCAGCCAATTGCACCGCCAACCAGAACGCAAATGAGCGATTGGACGAGCACTTCGACTCGGCTTAGTATCCTGACCCTCCTCCCGCTGGGCCGCGTACTTACCGTACTTCTTAACCGCATCGCCATGCTCATGACTTGTGTAATTCACGCCGTTGGAGAACAGCTCAGTTATATCGATCTCGCGTGCCACCTCGACCTTGCATATGCCTTAGCCGTTCCGCGTCCTGTTCCGGGGTAGTATCCAACATGACTACAACGAGCTTCGGGTCGCACAAGCAAAGGGGGACACGCTAGCATGGCGCCTTGTCTTGCTCTTCCGACTTTTCTCGGCAATTGACGCGGACGTCAAACTTCTTGACTTGGCAAGCGTAGTCACCAAACCAAGACCGACGTACCGAATTCCGCTACTGCGTGCAAGTGCGATTACCGGCGGCGCATGGCGCGGGCTAGGTCGCGCTGGGTTTCGGCCTTTTTCATCGCTTCGCGCTTGTCGTGGAGCTTCTTGCCGCGGCAGAGGCCGAGCAGGACTTTCGCCACGCCACGCTCATTAAAGTAGAGACGCAAGGGAGTGAGCGTCAGGCCGCTCTCGTGGGCCTTGTTGGCGAACTTGCGAATCTCGGAGCGGTGCATCAGCAGCTTGCGGGGACGCTTAGGAGCGTGGTTGAAGACGCCCGCTTCCTTGTACTCGGGAATGTCGCAGTTGATCAGCCAGACTTCGCCGTCGCGCACGCGGCCATAGGACTCGTCCAGCGAGACGTGGCGGGCGCGGAGGCTCTTGACCTCGCTCCCGGTGAGCGCAATTCCACATTCGAGCGTGTCGAGCACCTCGAACTTATGCCGAGCCTTGCGGTTCTCGGCAATCACGTCGATGCTCGGCCCCGTCTTGGCGTCCTTCTTCTTTTTACCTTTGCCCGCCATGCAACACCGAGGTGGGATTGCGGATTTCGAATTCCGGATTAAAGAAAGTCGTTGCGACTGCTCTTTCTTCAATCCGCAATCCGCACTCCGAAATCAATTCATTGGTTATCGAGCAGTTCAACGGCGACGAACTTCTCGCCTTCCAGCATTTGCAGGCTGGCGCCGCCGCCAGTGCTGACGTGGGTCACGCGGTCGGCGAAGCCTAATTGCTCGATGGCCGCGGCGCTGTCGCCGCCGCCGATCACGCTCGTGGCGCCGCTGTCGGCCACGGCCTGGGCGACGGCCTTCGTGCCTTCGTCAAAGGGCGGCATTTCGAATACGCCCATCGGGCCGTTCCAAACGACGGTCTTGGCGCTCTTGATGATCGCGGCGTACTTCTTGGCGGTCTCGGGCCCGATGTCGAGTCCTTCAAAGCCGTCGGGAATTTCGCCCGCGGCCACCACCTTCTTGTTGCAGTCGGAGGAAAAGTTGTCGCCGCAATGGGTATCGACGGGCAGCACCAGTTTGCCGCCGCCTTGCTGGAGCAACTCTTTGGCCAGCGGCAGGTCCTTTTCCACGACGTAGCTCTTACCGACCTTGCCGCCTTGCGCCAGAGAAAAGGTGTAGGCCATCGCGCCGCCGATCAGCACCTGGTCGCAACTTCCCAGAATTTTACGAATGGCCTTGATCTTGTCGGAAACCTTTTTGCCGCCCATGATCGCCACAAAGGGGTGTTCGGGACTGTCGATCACGTCGGACAGGTACTTGATTTCTTTGGCGACTAGAAAGCCCGAAACCTTAGGCTTGCCGTCCATCGCTTGCGGAACGCCGACCATCGAGGCATGCACCCGGTGGCACGTGCCGAAGGCGTCGTTGCAGTAGATGTCGGCCAGGCTGGCCAGCGCTTGGGAAAAGTCGGCGCCATTGTCTTCCTCGCGGGCATCGAACCGCAAGTTCTCCAGCAGCAGCGTTTCGCCGTCTTTAAGCTGGGCGGCCTTTTGCTTCGCGTCGTCGCCCACAATGTCGCTGGCGAAGTGAACGGGGCCATCGAGCAATTCCCGAAGATGCTCGGCGACAGGCTTGAGCGAGTACTCGGCTTCGTAGCCCTTTCCTTCAGGGCGGCCAAGGTGGCTCATCAGGATGAGCCGTCCCCCACAGGTCAGGACCGATTCGATAGACGGCAACGCCATGCGGATGCGGCGGTCGTCGGTAATTTGGCCGCTTTTGTCGAGCGGCACATTAAAATCGACCCGCATTAAGACGGTCTTACCCGCCACGTCCACGTCGGCGATTGTCTTCTTGGCCATGTGTAAGGTCCTCCGGCGCCGGGAAATTATCCGTTCTATTGCTTGCGCCCAATGTACCGTGCGGCCCCCATGCCGGAAAGGCGGCGCTGGGCGCGCCGGGCGCTCGTTTGCCGAAGGTGCGGTTGGTTCCCGCCAGGATTTGCAAGCCCTACAACCGGCCTGAGCGGCGCGGCCGGCGTATTCAGCGCCACCGGGCGCATGGGGCTTTAATCCTTTGAAGAAAACTGCCGAGAATGGGCAAGCTGGTCAAGGTGGTTGAAGCCTGACGCCGATACTCTTCCATGAGTTCCCTTTGTGGAAGGTTTCCGGTTCGTGCACCTTAGTGCTGCAACCAAGTCGCCGAGAGCAACGCAATCTTCGGGACTGGCGGCGAAGGCGCCGAGTCGGCCATTTTCACGCCACCTGTTTTTTCGGATCAAGGAGCCTTTCCAATGAAGAGTCGCGTGTTTCTCCCGGCGTTGCTGGCGGTCGGTTTGGTGTACGCCGCCTTGGCCTCGAGCGCCAGCGCGTTCGAGCTGATGAATCGGATGATGGGTCATGGCCACGGCGGCTGTTGCCAGCCGGCGTGCGCCCCGAAGTGCGGCTGTGAGCCGACGTGTTGTCCCGCTCCCGTGTGCGAGCCGACGTGCTGCCCGGCTCCTTGCGCCCCGGTGTGCGAGCCGACGTGCTGCCCCGCTCCCTGCGCTCCGGCGTGCGGTTGCGAGCCGACCTGCTGCCCCGCTCCCGCTTGCGGTTGCGAGCCGAGCTGCTGCCCCGCTCCTTGCTGCAAGAAGAGCTGCTGCGCTCCTCGCCGCGTGGGCTTGCTGCAACGGCTGTTCAGCCACTGCAAGAGCTCGTGCGCTTCGAAGTGCCGCGCTCCCAAGTGCGGTCCGGTGTGCGCCCCGAAGTGCGGCTGCGAGCCGACCTGCTGCCCCGCCCCCTGCGCTCCGGCGTGCGGTTGCGGTTACTAAGCAGTTAGCCTACGTCGGATTTCCACGGCGCGCTTCCCGCGTCTCCCCCAATCCTGAAGCGCGTCCCGAAGCCCGACGCTCAAGGCCCTTGGTCCCCCCAAGGGCCTTTTGCGTTGAGCAAGGTCTCGGCGTGTTGGGGACCGAGAAACGGCGCCAGACGTTCCCGCGTTTCACGAGCCATCGCATCGGCATTGAAGCGAGCATGAACGGTGCGATGTCCCTGATGCGCTAGCTCGCGGCGTCGATCGTGGTTGGTTAACAGTTCGTGCAGCGCGTCGGCAAGGCGCCCGGGATCGCCGGGGCGGGTGAGAAGACCGCCGCCGGTTTGCGCTAGCAGTTCGGGGAAAGCTCCGTGCTCGGGCTGGACGACCGGCGCGCCCGCCGCCAATGCTTCGAGAACGAACAAACCCTTGGGTTCGCGATAAACCGTGGGGACGGAAAACACGTCCAGCTCCCGCAGGAACGTGATCTTTTGCCGTCGATCCACCTCGCCCGCATAGTGAAAGTGCTCGCTCAATCCCGCGCGGCGCAGTTTCGCGAACTGCTCGTCGGCGAAATTGCGCTGCCCTTCGCCGAGCCACCCCGCCACGTGCAGGCGCGCATGCTCCATGCCTGGGCGGCGCCGCAATTCCAGGAAGGCGTCCACGAGAACGTGCAGACCCTTTTCCGGCGCTAGACGCGCCAGGTAACCGATGGTCAGAGGGCGGGACGACGTGGCGCCAGCCTCGTCGCCCTGATGATCGGTAGCGCCCACGGCGGGCAATTCGGGAAAACCCTGCGTGTCGATCCCCAAGGGCACGAGATGGATTTTCTCGCGCGCAATCCCCAAGAAATCCGCCATGTAGTCGGCGTAGAAGCAACTGTGAACCAGGTAGCCGTCGATCGAAGCGTCCAGGCGGCGGATTTCTTCCAAGGCCTGGGTCCGGTACGGTTCAAGTAAGTCGTTCAGAAAAATGTCGTCGCCCTGCAACGTCACCAGGAACGGACGTTGAATGCGGTGCTTGATCTCCGGCGCGGCGCCCGCGATGAGCATGTTGCTGGAGATCACCAGGCCAGGGCGCACCTCATCCGACAACCACCGGCAAAGTTTCAACACCTCTTTGCGTTGATGTCCCCGCGCGCCGCGGAGCATCGACACCGTCATGGCCCCAAGTTGTTTAGCGCTGGTTTCCATGCCGCGGCTGGTGGCCCAGCGCAAAAGCCAGGGCTGATCGAAAAAGCGATCGATGAATTCCGGCGCGGCCCGCAGGAACGGAATCTTCTGCTGGAGGTATACATTAATTCCGCCAAAGAACACGCGATCAATGCTCGTGTTCTCCTCGTCGGTGCGAATGGGCGTGTATAGGGGCGTGAGCAGCAGATCGACGCCCTGCCGCGCCAGCGCCCGGGCCAGCGTGTTATCGTGCATGCAACTTCCACAGTACATGCCCGCGCCACCCGCAGTCAGATAAACAATTGTTGGTTTCATGCGGCGCGCGCGACCAGTGGGAAGGGAAGCACCATGCGGCGGGAGCCGGCAAGACGGCGTTCCTTCAATAGAACCCATCGCCAGGCGCCCGCCAAGCAGCGGCAGTGCTGGACGCATACGTTATCGCTCGCGGCCAGCACGGTCGTGGGCTGAATCGGGTTGCTCCCATCAATCAATACGGATCGGGCTGGCTTGCGAAATTCGGCAACTCCGCCAGCGGGCGAACAACATCGCCGCCAGCCACGCGCCGCCGATGATCCCGGCGGCGCGCATCGCACCTTCGGCGAAGACAACCGTCGCGTTCAAGACGATGAAGAACATAAAAGCGTGAATCGCCGCCAAGATCGCCACAGGACGCCGCCGAGAGGCGTTGGGCGCCAGCCGCCAAATGAACGCGTCAATCGACCACACGACGGCGAAGACGTAGTTCCAATAGATTTCCCCGCCCCAGGACCAGCCAACCAAGGCGGCGGTGCGGCGCGAGGTTTCGGCGGCGGCGTGCGCGTGGCTCCAGTGATGATGTTCGTGAAACGCCGCGGCCAGATGCGCCCACAAGAGAACACTGCCCAACATCCACACCATTCCGCCGAATCGCCAGGCCCCCTCCGAGCTACGCCGCAACACGATTGTCAGCGCGGCAACATAGCACAATAACGCCAGGCGCACGGTCCAAACGGTCATAGTCGCTAGTCGGCTAGCGCGCCGACGGAAACGTCCACGTCGGCGCATGCGGCGGGGTCGGCGCGAAGCGTCTCGCCCAGCGGCGTTGGCTTGGCCTGGTTCGGATTCGCGTCGAGATCCGCATTCTCTCCCGCGGGCGTTTCATACAACACGACGGACGCTTTCCGTTCGATACAGTGGAGGCGATCTTCGCTGCGCACGTACAACCGAGTTCCCGATACCGCCGGTGTCGCAAGGCACCGTTCCTGCATGCGATTGACGGCCAGGAGTTCGTATTGGTCTCCCGCCGCCAGCACGTACACGTCGCCACGTTCACTGACGGCGTAAATGCGGCCGGACGCCGCCACCAGGCTGGCGGAGAATGCGCCGCGGAGCCGAGCGCGCCAGAGCAAATGCCCATCACCTGGCCGGTAACACGTCAGGACGCCCCCGTCGGCAATCGAAAAGTAACGCCCGTTGTGGTAGACGCCCGTGGGCACATAGGGACCGCCGGTCGGATGGCGCCACGTGACATGCGTTTCCGTCACGTCTCCGCTGCCATCGGGACGAATTGCAAAAATTGGTCCGTTCCCGCCGGTAGCGCTAATCAGAAGCGTTTGGTCTTGCTCGTCCCGAACGACCACCGCCGAGGGACATGGAATGTCGGAAGTTCCAGTGACGCGCCAGACTTCGGCGCCGGTCGTGGGATCGTAGGCCGTCACGTCGCCCGCCGAGCCGGCGCCGCGTGTCGAACCGTTCACGACCAATAACGATCGCTTGCGCTCGGTGTCGCCCACTTCGACCACCGTTGGCGTCGTCCAACAGCCTTGGCTCTCCCGAGCGACAGTCCACAGGCGTCGTCCGGTCGTCACGTCGAACGCCGCCAGCGTTGATTCCGTCTGGCTGTCAGATAACTGGAACACACGGTGGTTATGAATGACGGGACTCGACGCCGCCCCCCACGGATGATCCATGGGCGCGAGCGAAGCCGTCCACAAAGGACGGCCCTCCAAATCAAAACAGTGCAGCCCGGCGGCGCCAAAGCTGGCGACCACGCGTTGTCCGTCGCACGCGACCGTGGCCGAAGCGAAGCCATTCCGCCGGTGCGTGCGTCCCACGGCGGGGCCAACCTCGCGGAGCCAAAGCAACTCCCCGGTATCGTGGGCGTAACACAGAACCGCCAACGACGCAGTTTCCGCCGCTTCCCCGTCCCGGGCGTCGTCCGCCGGAGGCTCGACAAGTTGCGTCGTCAGGAATACCTGCCCGCCGCAGATCACAGGCGAACTATTCCCTTGGCCGGGAACCGAGACGCTCCAGCGCGTTTCATGCGCGTTCCATTGCACGGGAGGATCCGCCAGCGCGACGCCGTGCCGCACCCCGCCGCGCCAGCCGAGCCAATCCGTTTTGGCGACTTCCGCAGGCAGCAATGGCGGCGCGGATAGGGCCGTCTCGGGGTTGGGGCGCTCCAAACTGACTGGCGTCAGTTCGTGCGAGGTGATGCTATCCGAGCAGCCATTAAGCGCGAGGCACGCAAACAGCGTGCTCGCGGTCGGAAGCCACAAGGCTATTCGACGCGCAGGGACCATGGCTCATATTGAGGGTGGTTTTGATTCGCGAAAAAGGGGAAACGCGAAGGAAAACCTAGTAGGAGGCGGGAGCTGCACGAAATAATCGGGCAGCCAAGTCAGGCCGACGCAAGTTTGAGCCGCGCGGCGCACCTCGTCGGCCAACGCCACCCCTACCTGCGTGGATAAAAATCTACCAGAATCTACTGTGCCGTGTTAGCGGGGGTCGGATTACTTAATTGGGATAGCACCTGTAGCACGCCATTCAGGTGAGCCAGTCGGGGGCCAAAGCGGTCCACAAACTCCGTGAGGAGGAACTCGCCCTCCAAGAAAGCCTCGGAGTTTTCGTTGACTTCCTCGGTCAAGTTCCGCAAGAACTGGGTTTGCACTTCGCTGAGCGCCTGCGCGGCGTCACGGCATTCGCGCACCAATCCGGGATTGGCCTGCCGCCATTGTCCTAATTCCGCCGCCCGTTGCCGTTGAGCGCCGGTCATGATCTGCACCAACTCTTCCAGCAGCTTGGTTTGCCGCTCCTGGGACGCAACCAAGTGGCGCAGCAAATGTACTGCTTCTCCGGATTGGAGATCTTGGGAAGGGGCTGGCGATTGACCGGGAGAGGCGGAGACGTCGATATGGAAGACAGGGGGGATTTGTTGGGGATTGTGGGTCATTCCAACGTGGCTCCTGAGGCGGGGAGGCTTCAGTATAAACGCTGGTGTTCACCATTGTCGAGCGGTTAGCGTTTTTTCCCAAAAATGGCCGGAATCGCTCAAGTTTCAGCGCCGTGAAATCAGTCCGAGGCGAACGACGCCGCTAAAGTCGCTCCCAGGGTTTTCCCGATGGAAAGGAACGAATTCCTTATTCTTGAGGTGTGATGGCAGCGCGCACAACCCCGTCCTCGCCGACCTTCGGATTCTTGACCGTGGTGGACGACCCCGAGCATGGGTTGTTTGGCGGTTACTTGGCGCTCAACGCCGGGGGACGACCCCTGGAGTTCCACTGCACCGCGCCGGTGAAGCCGAGTCGCGCTCAGGAAATCCTGTACGGTCCCTCACTGGCGCCGTTCCTTCAGGGCGAACTGATCGGCGGCGCCTTATTGGCCCGCGCCAAGACGTCGCCGTGGATCGTCTGCACCGACCGCGCACCGGCCATGGCCTTGCGGCGCGTGAGTGACGTTCCGGTCCTCTTGGTATGGGGAGATGAGGGCGACCCGCTGGCCCCGCAAACGCCCGCGCGGTTATCATCCGCCGCGACGGTGATCCGCGCCGAGCGCGTCGCGGCCAGCGATGGAAGCGCCAACGACGGCCGCTGGATTCGCTTCCAACTCGGCGGGAATCAAGTCGCGGTTGCCGCGGCGGACGAAGCCGACCGCGCGCGTATTGAAGAGACGAGCGCGGGGTTGTTGTCGGACTTTGATCTCGGGGAGCCTTTCTCGCGCATTCGCGAGGCGCTGCAGGAAGCGCGCAACGCGGCGGCGCCTCCCACGGCCCGCGCTCCTCGGCCGGGCGCCGCTTAGGATTGCGACCCGAGCAACCACGCTAGAAGTCCCTTTTGCGCGTGGAGTCGGTTGGCGGCTTGTTGCAGCACGCGGCTTTGGGCGCCGTCGATCACCTCGTCGGTCACTTCCTCGCCCCGCCGGGCCGGTAAACAATGGAGGAACACCGCGCGGCGCGGAGCGCGGGCCATGAGCGCGGCGTTGACCTGGTACGGAGCAAACACGCGCCGGCGCTCATCTTGCTCCGCCTCCTGCCCCATGCTCGTCCATACGTCGGTGTAAATGGCGTCGGCGTTTTGCACCGCTTCGGCCGGGTCATCGGTCAGGACGATGTCGCACATGGGCGCCGCTTGGCGCACTTCCGTCAGAATCGATTCGTCCAACTCGTATCCCGCCGGCGAAGCAATTGTGAATTGCACGCCCAGCTTGGCGCAGGCCACCGCCAGGCTTCGCGCCACGTTGTTGGCGTCGCCAACGTAGGCGAGCTTGCGACCGGCAAGGCCGCCAAAAATTTCGCGCATCGTGAACAAGTCGGCGAGCGCCTGGCACGGATGCGCCTGGTCGGTCAGACCGTTGATGACCGAACAACCCGCGTACTTGGCCAGGTCCTCGACGCGGCGGTGCTGGTTCGCGCGGCAAACGATAACGTCGACATACTGCCCCAGCACGCCCGCAAAGTCGGCGATCGACTCGCGTTTCCCCCAGCCCACGTCGGCGCCCAGGAACTGGGTGCCTCCGCCCAAGTGCGTCATGCAAGCCTCGAAGCTGACGCGGGTGCGCAGCGAGGGTTTCTCGAACAGCAGAGCCATGACGCGGCCCGGCAGGATCGGTTCTCGAACTCCCTTTTCCAGTTTCGCTTTCAGATCTTCGGCGATGACAAAAACACGTTCGATTTCCGCCGACGACAGCTCGAACAAGGTGAGCACGTGACGCATGACAAGGCTTTCGTAAAAAAAATAGCCGGAGGCTAACAGCCTCCGGAAGCGAATAGCACTGGACCTAATTGCTCCAAATGAACGCGCGGCATTCCGGAGGCTGTTAGCCTCCGGCTAGGGGGAAGTTGTACATGGACGTGAATGCGAAGGCGCAAATACTAGACCGCCTCTTCCAACGCCTGCGCTAGCAGGTCACAACCTTCTTCGACTTGTTCGGGCGTAAGATTCATGGCCGGCAAGAGGCGAATGACATTGCCTTGCGTGCAGTTGATAAGGAGCTTGCGTTTCATCGCGGCCTCAACCACCGCCGCGCCGGGGGTGGCCAACTCGACGCCAATCATCAGCCCCAGCATGCGAACCTCGCGAATCCGGTCGTTCCGCGCTTGCAGGGCCTCGAGCCGCTCGCGGAACATGGTCGAGATCCGCCGCGCGCTTTCGAGCAGGTTCTCGTTCTCGATCATTTCGATGGCGGCGACGCCCGCCCGGGCCGCCAACGGATTTCCGCCATACGTGGACGCATGCATGCCGGGTCGGAGGCTCGGGGCAATCTCGCGCGTGGTCAGGAGCGCCGCGCCCGCCACCCCGCCACAGAGCGCCTTGGCCAATGTCATGACGTCGGGCGTCACGCCGAAGTGCTGGTACGCGAACCATTCGCCCGTGCGGCCGAATCCGGCCTGGACCTCGTCGAACATCAGCAGCAGCCCGTGTTCGTCACACAACTGGCGCAGGCCTTGGAGAAAGCCCTCCGGCGGAATCCGAATACCGCCTTCGCCCTGCACCGGCTCAATGAGAATGGCGCACGTCTCGTTGTCGATCAACTGCCGGACCGCCTCCAAATCGCCAAACGGCGCATATTGGAAACCGGCCACCAGGGGGCCTAGCCCCTCATGGTACTTGGGTTGCGCCGTCGCGGTCACCGCCGCCAACGTGCGACCGTGGAAGCCACCCTCGAAGGTAATAATCTTGTAGCGTTCCTTGGGCGTATGCAGCCGCGCCAGTTTGATGGCGGCTTCGTTGGCCTCGGCGCCGGAATTACAGAAGAAAGCCATTCCACCGAAGCTGCGTTCCGAGAGCATCTGCGCCCACCGGCCCTGCACTTCGGTATGCCAGGTGTTGGGCACGTGAATGAGCGTGGCCGCCTGCTCCTGCACCGCCTCGACCAAGGCCGGGGGACAGTGACCAAGCAGATTGCAGCCCCAGCCAGGGAAGAAGTCGAGATAGCGATTACCTTCGCTGTCCCAGATATACGACCCTTCGCCCCGCACCAGGTTGACCGGGTAACGATGGTAATTCGGAATCACATACTTCTTGAATAGCTCGACCGTCTCGGCCGAGCTGAGGCCGGAAGTAGTTGTCACGGGGACGCTCATGGGTGGAGGACAACGAAAACGTCAATGGCCGCTACGCCAGGGCCAGTTGGTGAACGGCGTAAAGACACGGGGCATCGGGGAAGGTTCATGTCGCGGAGGGGCGACCCGCTCCAAGATCGTCGAAAGTTCCCCCGTTCGTAAACTTGGATCGGCGACTGGAAGCCGCCGCTACGAAAAACTCAGCCGACTGGCGAAAGCGATTGACCTCTCGCCAAGCGATGGCGCCGCACCTGGTTTCAGGGATCGCGGACCAGTTCGGTGCCGACGCCCGTATTGGTGTAAATCTCCAGCAATAGCGAATGGCGTAGCCGCCCGTCGATGATATGGACCTTGCGAACACCCTTGTCAAGCGTATCAAGGCAGGCCTCGACCTTGGGAATCATGCCCGCGTCAATGACGCCGTCGCGGATGAGCTGGCGGGCCTCGGAGGCGGTAAGCGAGTGAATCAAGGACGCTTCATCGTGCTTGTCGCGGCGCACGCCGTTTACGTCGCTCAGATACATGAGTTTCTCGGCGCCAAGCGCTTGCGCCACGGCGGTGGCGGCCGTATCGGCGTTGACGTTCAGTTTCTGCCCGGTCGTCTCGTCCACGCACATCGAGGGAATTACGGGAACCTGGCCCGCGTAACAGAGGTTCTCGATGGTGTCTCGATCCACGCGCGTGACGCGGCCGACGTGTCCCAGGTCCAATTCTTCGCCGTCTTGACCGGCTAAGGTGATCCGCTCGCCGAACAAGACGTTGGTGGTGTTGAAATTCAGGTTCATTGCCCGCCCTCCCAACTCTTCGATCCGTTGGGCAAGCCATTCGTTCAATTCGCCCGCCAAGACTTGTTCGACAATCGCCAAGGTGGCGTCATCGGTATAGCGGCGGCCTTGGATGAACCGTGGACGGATGCCCGCTTCCGCCATGCGGCGGCTAATCGCGGCGCCGCCGCCATGCACTACCACGGGGCGCATGCCCACGGTTTCCATGAACACGATGTCCAAGAGCATGTGCCGCAGGGCGTCTTCGTTTTCCAGAACGCTTCCGCCCAACTTGATAACCGTCACCTTGCCGCGGAAACGACGAATCCACCCCAGCGCCTCAATCAGCACGTCCGCCTTTCTGATTGCCTCTTCCAATGTGTGGACTCCCCGAAAGCGTTGGGCCTGGGCCGGCATCGGCAGACGGCGCCCGAGCGTCTCTTGTCGAACAAGGAAAACCGAGAATTTTAAGCATTGCGGGCAATAGCTGTCAACGAAAACACCTAGGTTGCGAAACAGATATCACCCGAAGGGAGTAAATACCTCACTTGCGTCACCAGCGCTGGAAGAACCGTCCGAAAAACTCCAATCGTTTTTCAGAAAAGCAATGGAACAAAGTGGTGGGAGGCAACGTCCAATCCAACGCGGGAGATTTCTCCCTTCCTACCCCTTCCCGAGGGGGAGCGTTCGGAACCCACCTTTACCACAACGACGACGGAATATTACGACCCCGGCACAGCCCGTTTATCCTCACCAATTGAAACGACGAACATATGGATATATGGGATATTTGGGTTACCTGGGAAACCATCCCCCCATAAGAATTTGCAATGAGGTTTGGCGTGGCTATAATCGAAGTTGCCGCACGCGGAACCTCATCTGCAATGTGAACTGGGGCTGTTGTGGGATGAGGCAGTTCATCACCCGCACTCTTGCTTGCAGTAACGTCCACGGGAAGGCGCCAGCCTTTCCCCTGCGCGCTCGAGTTGTATTTACACTTGTCGAGACTAGTGTTCATGACCCCGCGACCTTTCCGCCATCCGTCTCAACGCTCCATGAAGAAACGTCATCCGCGTAAGGTGTTGCGCCGCACGACCTACCGTGCTTCGGAACGCGCGATGCACCTGGAAAAGCTGGAAGAACGTCAACTGATGGCGGTGGGCCCGCGGTTGATTTCAGTCCAGCCGAACGACGGCGACCTCTTAACGAATAACGAGATTCGGAACATCGCCCCGCGCGATCTCACGCTCGTGTTTCAAGAGGGGCAAACCATCGACACCGCGACGCTGCAACAAGGCGTGCGCCTGACGCGCAGCGGTTTTGACGGGGTGTTCGACAACGGCAATGACGTGATTGTGACGCCTGGCTTTATCGGCCTGGGCGATCAATCCAATCACGTCGTTGTGCGTTTCAGCGCGACGCTGCCGGACGATCACTACCGGTTGGAGCTGTTTGGCGAGGACCAAACCGGGATCACCGCCATTCGCAACACGCTGGGCGACCCGCTCATGCCCACAGTGGCGGGCACCGATCGCGATCAGTTGCTGTTTGAGTTGGACCTGGGCGCGCAAGTAGTGGCGGTCGTGCCGCAGCCGATCACGCGGAATGCCAACGGTACGCTGACGCAGGCCCAGAACCAAATTGTGGTGTACTTCAACGAGGACGATCTCGATGAAGCGTCGGCGGAGAATCCCGAGTTCTACCAGCTCATCTTCACGCGCGACACGGTTTCCAATCACGACGACGTCTTTTTTAATCCGACTTCGGTCGTCTACAACGCCAATAACAACACGGCCACGCTGACCTTCAGCGCGCCGCTCTACAACTTGCCCGGCGCCACCGTGGCCGGCAAAGCGAGCACCTTCCGCCTGCGCATCGGCACCGACGACGTGGCGCCCGAAGCGCCCGTCACCGTGCAAGTGAACGGGGCGCCGGACCGGAAGGAAGGGTTTGATATTGACCTCGTCTTCCCCGACGATTCCGTTCCCGTGCAGTTCCAGCAGGCGATCCGGGACGCGGCCGATCGCTGGGAGCAAATCATCGTGGGTGACTTGCCCGACGTGGGCGGCATCGATGACATCCAGATCATGGTGCTGGGGATCAACGATCCCGACCTCCGCGTCCGTCCGGGCGGATTCTTTGGAACGGCCATTCCCACGGCCTTGCGGCCCGACTCGCGTTTGCCGTGGCAAGGCATGATGGAATTTGACGTGGAGGACCTGCGCGCGCTGACGGATCCGCGCAACGAGGGTACCGGCAACCATCTGGTGGAGGAAATGATCCACCAGATCGGCCACGTGCTCGGCTTTGGCTCGTTATGGGGAACGTTTGGGTTCGTAGAGGGCGCCGGCTCGACCAACCCGCGGTACGTCGGCCCGCAAGCGGTCGCGCAGTACAACGCCGTGTTTGGCCAGAACTCGCAAAACCAGTCGATCCCCATTGAAAACCTCCTGTACACGGTGCCGACCACGGACTTTGGCGAGAAGTTCGGTCAGCATCAGGAGTTGAACTGGCGAGAGTCGGTGTTTATCAACGAGTTGATGTCCAGCCGCCTGGTGGACCTGGCCGACTTGGACGATCCGACCAATCCGCTCGATCTCTCGACGCCGCAAACGGACGACGATGACGACCTGAACGGGATTGACGACGACAATCCCCTGAGCGTGATCACCATCGGCGCGATGGCCGACCTGGGCTATGACGTGGACTTTAGCCAGGCCGACTTCTACAAGCCGGTGGCCAACGTCACGTACAATGTTCCCGCGCCTCCTCCGCCGCCGAGCGGTGGACCCAAGGGGGCCGACATCGTGATCAACCAGGAGCCGGGTTCGCGGTTCGGCGATCAAGTCAACTTGAACCTCGACACGGCCAAGGTGATCCAGATCACCGGCAACGGCGCCACGATCAATGATACCGCGACGATCCGCGTTGTCGACAACGCCGGGACCGCGGTCACGTTTGAACTGAACAAGACGGGCGGGTTCACCGCCGGCCGCACCGAGATTCCCTTCCTGGCCACCGACTCGGCGGCCCAAGTTGCCGTCAAGATTCGCAATGCGATCAATGGCTCGGCGGCGCTGGGCGTAACGGCCTCGCTCTCGCCGACCGATCCGACGCGTCTGGTGTTGCTGGGCGACCAGGAGGTGACGCTCGGCAGCGGCGTCGTGGGCGTGCGTCTGGATCGATTCACGTCGAGCCTGATTGTGCATTCGTCGATCGATCCGCAGCACTTCCCGCTTCCGATGCCAGGCGGCGCCGACGAACCGGGCCATCGCCACATCGAGGCCGAAGAGCACATCCGCGACGACGCGCAAGATCGGGACGACATCATCCCGACTTACAAGTACAACTTCAAGGATTTGATCGGTTTCGATTCGCTCGGCAATCCTTTGCCCAACGTCATCGACGATGATCCAAACCAAGAATATGTGCCGCGCATTCGCGAGATTTTCGAAATCTATAGCAACTTGTTCGGAGTCGAGTTTGTCGAGACGGCCGACGAAGGGTTTACCATTGCCATTGGCGACCCGCGGGCGGTGGACCCGTTCTTCCCGACGGGGCCGGGCGGATTGCTGGCGGTTTCCAACGTCAAGCCCGACGGCGTGGGCGGCGGCCCGCCGGGTCTACCGGAGCCCCTCGGCGGCGGTATCGTGATTATGGACGCCGCCGAAAGTTGGGACGACGACTTCGGCGCGAACTTCTTCCAAACCGCGATGAACGAGATCGGGCAGTTGCTCGGTTTGGGCTTCTCGACGGAACTACCGGGCCTGACGCTTCAAAGCGGCCATTTGGAAGGTTATGTCGGAGCGAACATTCCGACTGCGGACGTGGGCGACATCGGCCCGGTCCGCGCCGCCGAGCCGGTATTCCCCGGCGACCACGACATCGTCCACGGGCAGCGGCTGTTCCGGCCGCAGTCGAAGGACATCGACCTGTATCGCTTTACTGTGGAGCAGACGGGCCTATTCACCGCAGAGACGTTCGCAGAGCGGTTGCCGGACTCCAGCTCGCTCGACACCTACATGGTGCTGTACCGCGAGTCGCCCGACGGGCGCCATGAGTTGATCGCTCGGAACGACGACTACTACAGCGAAGACTCCTACATCGAGTTGAAGTTGGAGCCGGGCAATTACTTTATCGCCGTGGCGGCCAGCGGCAACGACCAATTCGACCCGACGATCGCCGACACCGGTTTTGGCGGCACGTCGGAAGGCAAGTACGATTTGCGTCTGACCATGCGCCCCGAGGCGCGGAGCGCGCTCCTGGACGACACCGGCACGCAGTTCGACGGCGACGCGGACGGCATTCCCGGCGGAGCCTACGATTTCTGGTTCCAAACCGCGGCGCCCTTGAACGTGGCCACCGCCACGCCCAGCACGCCGGCAGTCATTTATGTAGACAAGGCGAACCAGCCCGCCGTGGGGCAGCCCCAGCCAACGGGCGAACTGAGCAATCCCTTCAACACCATTCGGGACGCGCTGAGCTACCTGGAGTTGCAGCGCAAGAACCACGCCGCGGCGTCGCCCGGCGAACCGGTCACGCCGTACCTGGTGCGGATCGTCGGCAACGGCGGCGCCGACGGCAACCTGGCCACGCTGGGAGACAACCTGCCTTACCAGATCGGCCAGGCGCCCACGACCGGCCTGGGCTTGCCCGACGGCTCGCCCATTCTGGACAACGACGCTAACTTCCGCAACGACCGCCCCAGCACGCTCCTGAACGTTCCGCAGAACGTGACGTTGATGATCGACGAAGGCGCGGTCTTCAAGCTGCGTTTGTCGAGCATTAACGTGGGCAGCGAATCTCCCACGGTCGACCGCAGCGGCGGCGCGCTGCAAGTGCTGGGCACGCCCCGCAATAGCGTGTTCTTCACGTCCTACGACGATGAGCAAACGGGCGTCGACACCAACCCCACCGTGCCGCAATCGCCCAAGGCGGGCGACTGGGGCGGTTTGTTGTTCCGCCGCGACCAGGACCTGCGCGAGTCGCACTTCGACTGGGAACGGAACGGCGTGTTCTTGAACTATGTGAACCACGCCAACATTCGCTTTGGCGGCGGCAAGGTCAACATCGCCTCGGCCAACCAGACCGTCAGCCCGATCGAGATGGTCGAATCTCGCCCCACGGTGACGTTCAACCGGATCACCAACAACCAAGACGCGGCGATTTCGGCCGACCCGAACAGCTTTGAAGAAACGAACTTCCATTCGCCGCAGTCGCAGTACGCCCGCGCCTTCACGGCCGATTATCAGCGGATCGGTCCCGACATTCACGGCAATACGATTTTGAACAACTCCAAGAACGGGTTGTTCATCCGAATTGCCACCGTGCCCGGCGCCGCGCTGCGGCAGCAAACGGTCGCGGGCCGGTGGGACGATACCGACATTCCCCACCTGATCTCGGAAAACCTGGTGCTGCAAGGCACGCCCGGCGGCGCGTTTTTGGAGCAGACCCTCCCGCCGACGAACCTGATTACTTTCCCGGCCTCGTCCACGCCGGGCACGCTGGTCGAGGGCAATCGGTACTTGTACCGGATGACGTTCGTCGACCGGAACGGCTTTGAGTCGCCGCCGTCGGCGGTGTTCCCCGCCGCGACCGACAATCCGCCGGTGGCCGTGGTCGCCGATACCGATGGCGCGGCCAACACTACGGGCAGCATCCAGATCAACGGCATTCCGCAGGCCACGGGCGAGTTCGTGGGCCGCCGCATTTACCGTTTGAGCCGGCCCTTGGCGCCGGGCGAAACCTCGGCGGCCAACGTCGATCCGGCGGTTGAATACCTATTGGTCGGCGAGATGGACCGCACCGATACGGTGTTTGTCGACACGGGCCGGGAGATTGGTGCTCGTGACGCGGCCGGCAACCCGATTGGCGGCATCCTTAACGGTCACATCAACGCCTTTGACGGCATTCATCGTCCGCGCTTCGACGCCCGTCTGGCTATCGATCCGGGCACGATCGTCAAGTTGGAAGGGGCGCGCATTCAGGCGAACATCGGCACGCAATTCCTGGCGGAAGGCGCCGATGGCCTGGAAGTGGTCTTCACGTCGCAGCGGGACGACCGCTTTGGCGGCAGCGGCACGTTCAACTCCAATAACGACGCGCCGGGCAACTTGCCGGCGGCGGGCAACTGGGGTGGTTTGGTGTTCAATCACTCCAGCATCGCCAGCATTGACCACGCCTTGATTACCTACGGCGGCGGCATCACCACGTTGGGGCAAAGCTTCGCCGGGTTCAATGTCATCGAGATCCACCAGGCGGAAGCGCGGATCACCAACAGCGTCATCGAGAACAACGCCAACGGCAAGGGCGGCCAGCTCACCAACACCAACCGCCTTGGCCAAGGCTCGAACGATCCAGCCACGATCTTTGTCCGCGGCGCCCAGCCGATCATCGTCTCGAACATCATTCGCGACAACGACGGTCCGGCGATCAGCATCAACGCCAACGCCCTCAACCACGAATTGCGGTTGGACGGCGGCCGCGAAACGGGCCTGGCCGACCGCTTCACCCAGTTCCAGCGCAATGCGGGTCCGCTGGTGCAGGAAAACCGCCTGGCGAACAACGTTGCAAGCGCGCAGGGCAACGTGGGCGTCAACGGCATGGAAGTGCGCGGCGGTATTCTGACCACGCAAAGCCTGTGGGACGACACCGATATTGTCCACGTCCTGCGGGACCGGATTTACATTCCGGACTTCCACACCTACGGCGGCTTGCGTCTCAAGAGCCAGTCCAACGAAAGCCTGGTGGTCAAGCTCTTGGGGACCGAGGCGGGCTTTACCGCCACGGGGAACGCCCTGGACATCAACGACCGCATCGGCGGCATGCTGCACGTGGTCGGGACGCCGGGGTTCCCGGTGGTCTTCACTTCGCTGCATGACGACACCGTGGGCGCCGGCTTCACGCCCCAAGGTTTGCCCAACAACGACACCAACGGCAACGGCGACATGACCGTGCCCCAGGCCGGCAACTGGCGGAGCCTGGAAATCGGCCGGTACGCGCACGACCGCAACGTCGCGATTTACTTCGAGCTGGAAACGGAAGACGCCGCGGCGCCCGGCACCAACGCCACGGCGGCGTCGGCCGAATCGCTGGGTTCGCTGGCCCCGCACGAAAAAGCCGGCGACGAGAACCTGCGCTTGGGCTTCGAGGTTCACGGCATCTTGAACGACACCAGCGACGTTGACGTGTACAGCTTCAAGGCCACGCCGGGAACCGAAGTCTGGATCGACGTGGACCGCACCACGCACTCGCTGGATACGGTCATCGAGCTGATCGACGCCAACGGCCAGATTTTGGCGCAGTCGAACAACTCGTACTACGAAGGGATCCAGGAAGAAGCGATCTTCGAACGAATCGACCCACTCCAGGGCGATACGCTGCACGCGAACGTGCTCCAGAAGTCGCTGTTCTCCTCGCGGCTGTTCCGCTCGCCCGGCAACCTGTACGGGTTCACCGACTACGGGACCACCAACCCTCGCGACGCGGGCTTCCGCATCGTGCTGCCGGGTCCGGCGAATCCGACCACGTTGCCCACGTTCCACGTGCGCGTGCGCAGCAGCAACGTGGACAAAGCCGACGTGGTCGATCCCCTGACGGACTATGACGATCTGCGCGACGGGTCGAAGTTGGACCAGGGCTTGACCTCGGGCCAGTACCAGTTCCAGGTGCGTCTGCGCGAAGTCGACGAGCACCCCGGTTCGACCATTCGCTTTGCCGACGTGCGTTACGCCCGTAACGGCATCGACCTGACGGGGCAAGTGATCCACTCGCCGCTGATGGGCGAAGCGGCCGAGATCGTGACCGGCGGCGCGCACTTGGACAGCAACGACTCGCTTGGCGCCGCGCTGAACGTGGGCAACGTGGTCCGCTCGGACCGCGGCGCGCTCGCCATTGCGGGCACGCTGGTGCTGCCCAATGCGCCGTCGCAAACGAATCCGGATGTGGACTTCTACCAGTTCGAAGTGGATTTCCAGAATCTTCAAAACATCCCCGACTTCACCAACCCCACGCGGCACATGCCGCTGGTGTTCGACCTGGATTATGCCGACGGCCTGGCCCGCGCCAACACAAACATCGCCATCTTCAACGCGGCGGGCGAGCTGATCTTCACGGGTCGCGACTCGAACGTGGCCGACGATCAAGCGGAGCCGCTCAACGGGGCCGACATCGACGCCCTGGATCGCGGCAGCGCCGGCTCGCTGGACCCGTACATCGGCCCGGTGGAGCTGATTGAAGGGACCTACTACCTGGCGGTCAGCACCAGCAACCAACTGCCCACCGTGCTGGACCAGTTCATGCAAGCCGGCGCCACGAGTGTGCTCACCCGGTTGGAGCCGATCGGCTCGATCCACCGGATCGTGGAAGACCGCATCGACCCCGCGCAGCGATACCCCGACCAACCGCCGGACGTGTCGATCCTACTCAACGTGGGTCCGCAGGCGCCCGGTTCGCGCGACGTGACGGCCAAGAACGAGCAGATTACGCCGTTTGAATCCCGCGTCAGTTACCACTTGGGCGACGTGACGTTGTTCGTCAACCGGGAAAATGGCCAGCTGCAAATGGTTGACGCTTTCACGGGTTTCATGGAAACCACGGTCGCGGGCGTGAACATCAACACGGGTGATATTGCTCTGAACCCGCAGGAGAGTGAGCTTTACACCTTCACCACGGAAGGTTCGACCGATGCGGCCGATGGACGGTTCCACCGGATCGATCTAGAAACGGGCTCGCCGGTTTTCGTGGCCGACGATGGTATTTTGACCTATGTCGATCCCGATGGAACAGTCCCCACGAACCTCGCGCAGGGCGTGGGCTACGAGTTCGAGGCGATGACCTACTTCGGCACGAATACGCTGGAACTCTACGCGGTCGGCAGCCGGAGTTTCGCCAACGGTGATAACTCATCGCCTGACTCCAATGTGGCGTACGATAAGAACGTCCTTTATCGCTTCACCACGGGCGGCGTGGCCATTAGCGGTCCGTCGCCGGATCGGATTGTCGGCTCACGTCATCTGGGCGCCGGCACGAACATTGTGGAGCGAGGACGCCTGCGCACGGCGAGCACGATCACCATCGGCGGCAATAATGCCGATACTGATCCGGCGGCGCCCGGCGTGTACTCGATCCAAATTCGCACGGAAGACGGGACCTTGTTGGATACCGTGACGTTTACCGCCACGGGGGCCGAGACGAACCGCGCAGTCGCCAACGGCCTGATTGCCAACCTCCTGACGCTCCAAGCCGCCAGCCCGGGGATCGTGCCGGGCGCCGATTCGTTCGAGGCCCTGCAAGCGACCGAGATTCGCACCCCTGGTGGAACCCGCGTGGCGGCACTGGAGCTGCAATTCATTGATCGGGGGCGGTTGCAGCTCCAAGTCAGCGGTCCGTCCATCGCCAACGAAGGCAACGGCTTCGGCCCCGGCGGCGAAATCACGGGCCTCACCTACATTCAAGGCACGGGCCAGACCTACGCGGTGAGCGAAGAAGGCGGCTTGTGGCGGGTGAATAACGTGAGTTCCTCCTTGGGCGCTTCGATGACGTTCATTACCAACGTCTTCGATCCGGCCGACGGTACGCGGTTCCCGTTCGAGGGTCTCACCTATGGCCCCGTGAACGCCGAGGACGGGCGCTACGCCAACTTGGTGTTCGCCATGGACGCGGGTGGCGATCTTGTCGCTTTGGACCCGCAGCACGAGATTCCCGGCACGCTGGAGCCGGTGTTTAACAACAACCTGAGCGTGCTGCGCACGGGGCTGGGCGGCGTGAACGGCTTGGCGTTCTCCAACCTGGACTTCAACCTCTGGCACGTCACCGGCTCACGCGGCATTGACGCCGGTCACGGCGTACCCGTACCGGAAGACCTGAGCCGCACCGCAACGACACTGGGTGGCCGAAGTTTCCACTTCGGTTACGAGGGCGGCGGCGCCCACAACTTGAACAACGTCCCGGCGTTCACGCCCGCGGTTGGTCACAACTACGACTTTGCCGGCGGCGCCTATGGCACGGTGGAAAGCGCGCTGTTCGACTTGTCGAGCTACTCGGCCGCCGACAAACCGGTCGCGTACTTTAATTACTTCCTGGACTCCGAAAACACTCCGCCCAATGAATCCATGCGGGACTCGTTCCGCGTGTTCGCCACCGACGATAGCGGCAATTGGGTGTTGTTGTCCACCAACGACCAACATACCGGTCGCGACCTGGCGATTAACCCCAACCCGACGACCTTGCCCCATTTCCGGGTGCAGGAAACCTTTGAAACCGCCAACTGGCGGCAAGCGCGGGTCGATCTCTCGCCCTTGGCGGGCCGGAGCAACGTGCGGCTGCGGATCGATTTCAGTTCGGCGGGTTCGCTCAACGTCGGGCACTCCCGCACGCAAGGCGACGAGCTACGCGCCATTGACGGCTCGAAGCTGCGCGACCGCATGTACACGGTCATCGAAGAATTCTCTTTCGAGAACGGCGTCGGCCTGCAGCAAGCGTTTGAAGTGGACACCGGCTACACGCTGGTGGCCCCCACCGGCGCCAAGATCCAAGACGGCGATAACTTCACCGTTGACGGCATTGTTTACGAGTTTGACAACGTCACGGCCGGCGCCGGCCTGGGCGGGCCGCCGGGGGTCACGCCCGGCCGCATCCGAATTCCTTACACGATCTTCGATACGGCCGCGCAGGTCGCCTACAACATGCAGGTGGCCCTGGAGGTGAACTACGTGCCGTTCACCTTCACGCCCGACCCCTTGAACGACCCGACCAGCGATCCGCTGAACGAGGCCCTTCCGGGCGAACCGACGAATGACACGCTGGCGACGGCTCACCGCACGAACCTGATTATGGCTGGCGACACCTACCAGGCCAGCGGGTTCATTGGCGACAACAACCACCTGACGCTGACGCCCGAGCAACAGCGTTTGTTCCCGAACGTCCTGCCGGACCAGGACGTTGACCTCTTCAAGATTCGCGTTTCGGATCGCTCGCAGATCCGCGCCTTCGCCGACCCGGCGACGATGTTCGCCGGCGCCATGATCTCGTTGCTCGATGACCGCGGCGTGGTGGTGCAAACGCAGACGGCCGACGCGGGCATCGATTACGAACCGGGCAACCCGGGCGATCCGGGCGCCACGCCGCCCGTGAACTTTAACGATCCCAACGTGCCCCCGGCGCAATTGCCCAACGACCCCGGTTACACGACCGAGGCCGGCTACTACTACGTGATGGTTTGGGGCGCCGGGAACACGGGCATCGATCCGTTCCGCGAAGGTCAAGGGTCCGGCGGCGACACGGGCGCCTACGACCTGACCATCGAAGTTCGCAATCCCGACGAGCCGGTGCTGTTGGCGGGCGGCGGTCTGGATTTCGACGCTCCGGACCGCAACGACATTGAAGTTCCCTACACGTTCATCAACACGCACCTGGTCGATAACCGGGTGAACATCCCCGGCGCGCGGAACATTACGGCCTCCAATAACCTGGCGCCCGATCCGCGCGGCTATCCGTTCAACCGGTTTATCGAAGGCGAAGCGGGCGTCACCGACGACGTGGCGCACGTCCGGATTCCGCTGCATGCCGGCATGACCGACGCCGAAGTAGCCGACGCCATCGCCCATACCATCGCCGACGTCTACCACGGCGGAGACCGCCGCCTGGTTAAGACCTTCGACGAAATCGTGCGGTTGATCGAACATCGCGTGGTGGACCGCCAGGCGGCGCCTCCGGGCGAGACGGTCATCCAGCCCGCGGCGCAATTCGGCCTGGTAGGCGGACAGGGCCTGTTCGACAACCAGTTCACGCTGGAAGGCGACAACTTTGGCGCGTTCCTAAGCAACCTCCGCGCCCGCAACAACGGCTTTGAAGGTCTCTACGTTGACGATTTGATCGTTGGTCTCGCGGAGCGTGGCGAAATGGTTTTCGGCGCGCAAAACAATGCGAATTACGTCGAAGACCGCTACCGCCCCGTCAATCAGGTAGTGGAAGGTCCGTACCAGGTGGAAATCCGCCGCGGCACGGAGTTCGGCACGTCGCTGCCGCATCCGGCGAGCGGCCAGGATCCCAGCCCTCTCGCCGAAGGTTTCATGCGGACCGATCGGCACTTCGACAGCAACGACCGCTTCACGCAGTCGGTGTCGCTGACGATCCCGGCCGGTTGGGAAATCAAGGAAGGACGCACTTTCACCTTGAGCGATGGCGTTCAAACGTTGACGTTCGAGTTCGACGACGCCGACCTGACCGTCCAACCGCCCGACGGCAGCAATAACTTCGTGCTAGGACCGGGCGTGCAAGCCGGTCACGTGCGCATCGCCTACCGCGATTTTGAACCGGCCCACGTGGTGGCCGCGCGCATCCGCGACGCGATCAACAGCGCCCAAGTGCAGGACGTGCTGAAAGTGACCGCCGGCATAGCGGACGGCACGGTGACGGGAACCAGTTCGGCCAGCGCCCGGGTGAACCTGTACGGCAACGTGATCGGGAACATTCCCGATAACCGCACCGCGGGCGGGGCGTTTGACCCCTTCAACTTCGGCGAGATTGAAACGGTCCTCCACGGCGTCAATCAAACGACGCAGACCATTCGCAGCCCCGAAGGGCTCGTGATCGTCAACAACAACGAGGTCGAGCACGGCCTGATCGGCGACAGCAACCAGGTTCGGGAACAGGGCTTGATCTACGTCCACTCGAACCAGATTTCGTTCTCCTCGCAGTTTGGCGTCAACTACGACTCGGGCGCGCGGGGCAACGAATCGGGCGAGAACAACCCACACCCCGGCCCAGTGCGCAACCTGCGCGAGGTGCATGACCAGCGGTTGGTTCCCGCGGCGGTGATCGAGAACAACATCATCTTCCGCAACAACCAAGGCGCCATTCACTTCAGCGGCGACAACGCGGGCGGCCAGGCGGCCTCGGTGCCCTTTGGACGGATCGTCAACAATACGCTGTATGGAACCGGCCAAGGCGGCGACGTGGGTATTGAAGTCGCCGACAACGCCAGCCCCACGATCCTCAATAACATCGTAGCGAATTTCGGCACGGGCATCACGGTTGATGCGTCCTCGAACGTGGCCGGCCGCGAAACCGTCGTGGGCGGCACGCTCTACCAAGACAATGCGACGGACACCACGGGCGTAAATACCGGCGGCAATCCGCTTGGCGACAGCGCGATCCTGCTGCAACCCGGCGAACCGTTGTTCGTGAACGCGGCGGAGAACAACTTTTACCTGGCGGTCGGCTCGCAGGCGATCGACAGCGGCATCAATTCGTTGGGCGACCGCAATGCGATGCTCCAGGTGCGCAATCCTTTGGGCATCGCGCCCTCGCCGATTATCGCGCCGGAGTTCGACGCCTTCGGGCAACTTCGCGTGGACGACCCGGTGGTGAACCCGCCCGGCGGCGGCGCCGGCCAGACGCCGTTCATCGACCGCGGCGCCTTGGATCGGGCCGACCTGGTGGGCATCAACGCCTTCCTGCACACCCCGCGCGACAACGACGCCGAGGGCCTGGACCGCGACCCGACGGTCACCGTCGTGCAACGCCAAGACGGCATCTTCACCGAGTTCCTGATCCAGTTGATCGACGGCCCCAGCGCGGTCGATCCGCAAGACGGCGTGGGCGTGGACGATCCCTCGGTCGTCTCGGCGGCGGTCACCATCACCGAGAACGGGCGGCGGATGGTCGAAGGCGAGGACTACACCTTCGCTTACGACAAAACCAATAACCTGATCCGCATTACGCCGGTGGCGGGCATCTTCGAGCCGGGCGGCGTGTATGTAATCACGCTAAACAACACCGACAAGTTCTTCATCAACGCCTCGAACGGCGCGCAGGTAAAGGACGGCGACGAGTTCTCGATTACCGACAACAACGGCAACATCGCCGACTTCGAGTACGAGAGCGGGTACAGCCTCATGGTTCGCCAGTCGATGGAGTTGGTGATCCCCACCGCAGGCGGCGGCGCCGGCGGCATTGCCGATGGCGATCGCTTCACGGTGCGGCAGGGCGCCCAACCCGCGGTGACGTTCGAGTTCGACAGCAACGACACGCGTCTCAACCCGAACAACATTCCCATCGTGTTCGCCACGACCGATTCGGCGGCCGAGATCGCCCTCAAGGTGCGCGACGCGCTGATCGCGGCCAACCTGGGCCTGATGCCCGGCGCCGCGGGGAACCGCGTCCACGTGGGCGCCACCGCCACGACGATCCTGAACATCATTGCGCCGAGCCAATTGACCCAGCGCGGCGTGGCCCAGCCGATCATTGACGGCGAAGTGTTCACCATCAAGCTGGCCGAGGCGGGCCAACCGGGCCAGGTGGTCAACTTCGAGTTCGACAACAACGGCGTTTTGACCGATCCGGCCAACATCGCCATTCCATTCGATGCTTCCTACTCGACCGACGACCTGGTGCGCGGCGTGACCGTGGTGGACCCCATCACGATGGTCTCGACGCACCGGCCGGGCATCTTGGACGTGATCGCCAATGCCGGCATGGCTTACGGCATGTACGATCTGGACCTCACGCCGGTCTACTACGACAACGGCCACGTCCACCTGGGCGGGACCGTCAACCATATCCTGGAAACGGCGGGGACGGGTGGCCTGACGCAAATGGGCGTTCCCGGCGTGCGGCCCGAGTTTGGAATCCAGATTCCCTTTGAAGGCGCCGACGTAAACGGCATCGCCGACGGGCAGACGTTCGTGTTGTCGGACGGCGTGACCGCGCCCAAGACATTCGAGTTCGACAGCGACGGGACGCTTTCGCCCGCCAGCGACGTCATCGTCCAGTTCCAGGTCGGCGATACGGCCGACACCGTGGCCAACCTCCTGGCCGCCGCCATTGGCAACGCCTATCCGGTGCTAAACCCGGTGGTCGTGGAGCGGGCGACGGTCGTCCTTCAAGGCGCCGACGCGAACTTCATCTTCACCCCCGGCCCCGGCCCCGCCACCACCTTGGTGCAAGTGGGCGTACCGGGCATGCCGGCGGCGGTCGCCGTGCCCTTCCTGCCCGATGATTCGTTCACCGACGAGTCCCTGGCGATTAACCTCCTTCAGGCCATCAACACGGCGGTCGCTCGGGGCTTGCTGGTGGGAACGTCGGCCGTAACGCGCGGCCCCGAAGTGACGCTGCTTGGCGCTTCGGCAGTCTCGCCCGGCACGACCGCGATGGGTTCCGTTCCCACGACGGGGCAGTTCGTCGAAGCGATTCAGGACATCGCCGGGAACGATCTCCAACCCAACCAACCGGCAGGCGAGACGCGGTTTACGATCCTGCTGGGCGGCGCCCAACTCGACTTTGGCGACGCGCCGGACTCCTCGATCGACCCCACGTTCCAGTATCCGACGCGGTTCGTTGACGGCGGCGCCCGCCACGTCATCAGTGCCGATAATCCCTTGTTCCTCGGCTCGGGCGTGGACGCCGACGCCAACGGTCAGCCCAGCCTGTCCGCGCTCGGTGACGACACGGACCACCAGATTGACCTGGGAACCAGCCCGCTGACGCTCCAGACCCGTGCTCCGTTCTCGGTGACCGTGCCGGCCGCGGGCGGCGCGGCCTTTGCCGACGGCGAGACGTTCACCATCACCCTGGGCGCCGAGTCGGTCACGTTTGAATTCAACAAGGTCGGCAACGTGAGCGACGTTGACCACATCGCGATTAACGTCGCCAACGCCGACGACGCGGCCACCGTGGCGGACAACATTGTGACGGCCGTTCGCGACCAGATCGCGCGGTTGGCCCTCAACCCCACGGTCTTCTTCAAGACCGTGAACGCCATGACGTTGACTAACGTCAACTTGGGCGGGACCAGCGCTCATACCTTGGCTAACGACAGTGCGTTGACGCCGGCCAACGTGGCGCCGGCCACCTTGACCACGCCCGGCGCGGGTTCGGCCTTGCAACTGCCGCAGGTGCTAACGCTGATTGTGCCCACGGCCGGCGGCGCCACGGGCGGCATTGAAGACGGCGAACGGTTCACGCTGACCGACAGCACCGGCCCCGTCGTGTTCGAGTTCGACAGCAACGGCGCCGTGCAAGGGACGAATCGCACCGTCGCGTTCACGGCGGCCAGCACCAAAGAGGAAATTGCCGACGCGATCGTGCAAGCCATCGTGGTGTACCAGGCCGCGAACCCGACGCGCCTCCAAGGCGTGGCGCCGCAGCACTTGGGCGGCGGCCGGGTCCACATCGGCGGTCCCAGCACCGTCACGGCGAACACCGCCAACACCACCGTCACGCAAGTCGGGACCGGCAGCCCGATTAGCGACACGCACCGCTTCACCGTGGGCAACGGCTCCGCGACTCGCACCTTCGAGTTCAACAGCACCGGCGGCGTGACCGGCACGAACATCGCCATTCCGTTTGACGCCACCACCACGCTGGAAGAGTACGCCGATCGGATCGTAACGGCGGTGAACGGCGCGGGACTGGCGAACGTCCAAGCCCGCAACCTGGGCAACGGCGTGGTGGAGTTCGACCTTCCCGCGGCCGGTTCACTCAACGCCACTGCAGCGCCGAGCATCGCCACTAGCGGAACGCCCGGCGGGGTGGCCGACGGCCAAACGTTCACCGTCGATAATGGCGTCAGCGTGTTTACGTTTGAGTTCGATCGCAATGGTCTGGTCGCCGACGGCAACGTCGCCGTGACCTACACCGACGGCGCCACGGGTGACGCGGTGGCCACGGCCATCGCGGCCGCCCTGGGAAGCGCCGGCTTGAATCTCTCGCCCACCGCCGTTGGCGCCACGGTCGAGCTGGCCGGCGACGACGAAGACGGCGTGGTCTTCAACGGGCCGCTGAATCCGTTCGTCGATACGCCGATTACCATTACCGCCTCGCGGGCGGGCGTCATCGACGCCTGGGTGGACTTCAACCAGGATGGCGATTGGAGCGATCCAGGCGAAAAAATCCTGGATCGCGCCCCGGTCAACGCTGGCGTCAACAACCTGGTGTTCCGCGCCTCGTCGCAGGCGATCGTCGGCTTCACTTATGCTCGCTTCCGGGTGAGCACGCTCGGCGGCCTGGAGCCGTTCGGACTGGCTTCGGACGGCGAAGTGGAGGACTACCGCGTGGAGATCATCTCCGGCTCGCCCGCGATCGCTGGAAATGATCCCGCGGCGGGTAGCGACCCGGCCGACTTTACCACGGACGAAGACACGGTGTTGAACTCGTCGGCGGACCTGCTGGCGAACGACACCGACCCCGACAACGATCCGGTGTCGCTGGCCGCCAACCAGCCCAACGGCACGTTCCGCACCACCAGTTCCAAGGGCGCGGTCGTGGTCGTCAATGCGGACGGCACGTTCAGTTACGACCCGCGGACCTCCACCGAACTGCAAACGCTGGACGTGGGCGAGCAAACCAACGACACGTTCGCGTATGTCGTGACCGATGGGATTTTCGTGAACTCGCCGCTTAGCGTGGGCACGGTGACCATCACCATCACCGGCGCCAACGACGCGCCGACGCCCGGAAATGACGCCGGCTTTAGCACCGACGAGGACACGCCCTTCACTTCCACGGGCGACATCTTCGCCAACGACACGGACCCTGAAGGCGATCCGATCAGCCTGGTGACCAACAACGGCCAGGCCTTCATCACCACCAGCGCCCTGGGCGCCGCGGTGGTGGTCAACGCCGACGGAACCTTCAGCTACGATCCGAGCAGCGCTCCCGGAGCCCAAGCCTTGGATCAAGATGAGATGGCGACCGATACGTTTACCTACCAGGTGACCGACGGCCGCGGTGAAATTGGCACGGGCACGGTGTCGATCTCGCTCACGGGCATTAATGATCCCGTGGTGGCAGTGGACGACATCAACTTTACCACCGACGAAGACTCGCCCCTGGCGGCCGATCCTTCCCGGAACTTGCTGGACAACGACAATGATCCCGAAGGCAACGCCACCGTCGACGCGGCGACCTTGACGACCACGCTGGGCGCCGAAGTCACCATTAACGCCGACGGCACGTTCTCCTACGATCCGACCACCTCCAACGTGCTGCAACAACTGGCGCCCGGCGCCACCGCGACCGACACCTTCAACTACACGGCGCGCGACGCCACGACCAGTAGCGTGGGAACGGTTCGGATTACGGTTAACGGATTGGCCGACGTGATCGCCAACAACGACCAGTACAACACGAACGAGGACACTGTGCTGCCTCCCGCCCCGGGACGCAATTTGTTGTCCAACGACGACGATCTGGACGGCGTGGGAACGCTGGTCGTGGCCATGGTGAACGGCGCCGCAGGCAACGTCGGCCAAGCGATCACGCTGGGGTCAGGCGCCACGCTCACGGTGAATGCCGATGGCACGTTCACCTACGATCCCACCACCTCGACTCAGCTTCAGGCCCTGCGGCCCAGCGACCCGGTCTTCAACGACACGTTCACGTACGCCATCACAGACGGCGCGAACGCCTCGACGGCCGCCACGGTGACCATCCGTGTGACGGGCGTGAACGACGCGCCGACGGCAAGCCCAGACTCTATCTCGACCGAAACCGGCGTCGAGACGCGGATTGTGGTCATCACCAACGACACGGACCCCGAAGACGGGACCGTCGATCCGACGACGGTCAAGATCGTGAGCCATCCGTTCAACGGGTCGGTCACGGTCGACGCCGCCGACGGCAGCATCCGCTACTCGTCGGACAGCTCGTTCGACGGGACCGATACCTTCACCTACCGCGTGGCGGACTCGAACGGGGTGTTCTCGGCCCCGGCGACGGTCACGGTCACGGTCAACGCGCGGCAGTTCCCGTGGCGCAATCCGACCACGCCCTTGGATGTGAACGCGGACGGGTTGGTGACGATCCTCGATGCGTTGCTGGTGGTGAACGACATTCGCGACAACCTGGCGTTGAGCGGCTCGCCGATCCATGACTTGAACGATCCGAATCAACTCCAGACGGCCCGCAATCGCCCACCGTTTGTGGACGCCGTCGGCCAAGGGCATATCGTCAACGTGAGCGATATTCTGGCGATCGTGCAGCACCTGCGCAATCAGATCCAAAGCGGCCCCTCGCCCGAAGGCGAAGGCGAGTCGTCCGCGGCGGCGCAGGCGACGGGCGTGTACGACGCGGCGCCCGTGCCCGGCGCCTTCCCCGGTTACCACAAGCTGACGAACATCACCACGGAAAGCTACTTCCGCCGCCTGGACGAGCAGGAGCGCGACGCCGCCGTGGCAGCTTACGCGGGCGGCGCCCTGACGGCGGAAGGCGAGTCGGATGAAACAGCGGTCGCGTACTCGGAGCCGGACAGCTTCTCCCTTGGCGTCAACCAGGACGACGACACCTTGGATGTGTCGGCCATCGATGCAATGTTTGGAGAAGGCTTCGAGTTCTAAGTTCCGCGTCGGGAGCCGCTTCCCACCGGGGAAGCGGTCGCGGGGAAGTGCGAATTGCAAATTGCGAAATGCAAGAGATTGATTGAGCGGATTCCTGCTTTGGGGTGGTAAACCGCTCACGGTTCAATCAACGAAACCGCAAGCAACATCGCTTGCGGTTTCGCGTTTGCGCCTCCGTTCTCTTTCATTCCGCACTTCGCATTCCCCATTTCCCTCACTCCAACCCCAGCACGCCGGGCGGCGGCAGCGGCACGCCGGCGATGGTGCTGCGGCGGGAGGGGAGGAACCGCGGCTCGATGGCGATCATGGCGCCCACGTTGCCGCGGCTGGCATCGACGTTGAACCCGACGTGGAAGAGGGCCGACTCCCCGATCCGCGTAAGTCCGACCAACTGGCCGATGTTCCCCGTCGGCCCCAGGTCGTAAGAGGTCGAGGCGTTGGCGATCCACTTTTCCGACATACGGTACTTGGCCGAGGCGGTAAGGATATTCGCCGAGATCGGCCCTTCGATCGAGCGGATGCCCAGGTACAACTCGCTACGACCGGGCCGGCTGAGCAGTGTTCCCAGCGACGCGGTTCGCAGGCCGTCGTGGAAGAAGTCATAGAACCCGTCCGAAAGCAGCGCCACCCGGTCGCCCACGTGCCAGCGGAAGTCATAGTTCACCAGCCCCAACTCTTGGCCGAAGTTGTCTCGGTCGGCGTCGGGAAAGACCACGCCTTCCACGTCCAGCGCGATCCAATCGACGATGCGCTGCTGGCCGGGCAAGCCGCGTTTGGTTTGCCAGCGCTGGCTCACGCCCAGCCGCGCGGCGGTCAGGTCTTCGGCAATCTCGGTGCTGGCGGCCGAGACCCAACTTTGCATGCCGCTGCGGACAGCGTAGAACCGCTCCTCGAATTCCGGCGGCAAAACGCCGCCAAACGTGCGGTGGACGAACCGCCGCCGGAAATGCTCCTGTGCGTCGTCGTCCAAGGGATCGTACAACGGGAAACGCGAGAAATCTTCGTCGGCTTCGGCCCAGAAGATGTCGCTTTCAAAAGTCACCTTGTGCGCCAGGCCGTTGAGGTTGAATAAGCGGCTTTCCACCAGCGGGTCGGCGGTCCACATCGACACGCTGGAACGCACGCCCGTCTGGCCAAAAAGCCGCGTAACTTCCTCTTGATTGATGTCTTCCTGCCAGTGTCCGACCTCGCCCAAGGCGTAGGGAACCAGCTTGACCGGCCCCAAGAGCAGCGGCACGTCGATCTCTTGCCGCGTGGCCGCGCGCACGCCTTCGGCGTCCGCCTCCCAGGGAAGCTGCGCTATGGGGAACTCGGCAGGGTCTTCCGGCGGCGTAGCGACCTCAAGATGCCCATACCCGACGTGCGAATGCGCATGCCAGGTGCCAAAGCCCAGCACGTCTTGCCCCAGTAGGTAATGATCGAACCGCGGCAGCCAGTTGGTTTGCGTAAAGAACTCGTTCACGCGCACCTGGCCCAAGACGCTCCAGCTCATGTTATCGACGGTGCGATTCAGCTCCAGCGCGGTAACCTGGTCCTTGCCCTCGTCCCATTCCTCCTCGTAATACTGTTCGAGGAAGTTGCGGTCGCTGATCCAGCCCGCTTCGGCCGTGAGTTGGTAGCCCTCCGGCATTCGATGGCGGTGGTTGAACAGCACTCGGCCGCGGAAGTCTTCTTCTGGCTCCAACGCGCGCCGATCCCGGCCCAGATTATCCTGGCCGTGATCGTCGATGACCCACGCATCCAGGAAACCCCGGTACGGACCCGGAATTGCGGTTCCTTCGCCTTCGTACCGGAGATCGGTTCCGAAACCCGGCCCGCGCTCGCTGAAGTAATCAGTTCCCACGGTCCACTCGACGCCCTCGGGTTGTTCTACGCCGAGCAACTGGAACATGTTAAGGTCGGCCCCCAGTTGGAAGCCAAACACCCGATCGTTCCCCACCCGCACGGATTGGACGTAGAACGTGGATTCCTCGAAGTTGGTGGAGATGGTCGGCCAGTAGAACACCGGCGCGCCGCCGACAAATACCCAGTTGTTGCGGCTTTCGGCCCGCATCTGATGATCGACGATCGGCGCGCCGGTGCGAGGATCGATCGCTGGTAGCCCCGTTAACGGGTCAATCTGCGGAACCTCGTTGTCTTGAAAGGTAATGGTCTCGGATTGCAGCCAATACCGCGGCACACCCATACGACTAGACGTAATCGCGGCGCCTTGGGCCACGAAACTTTGGCGGTTGAGTTGCTGGAGCACATCGGCCTTGAGCCGCAGCAGGCCCTCGTATTCGGGCACGGGGGTGAGCACTTCGGCCCCCAACACCACGCCATATTCCTGCGTAGCGTTGTAGTACATGCGGTCGGCGTAGATCACCCGGTCGCCCTGCCGGAACACGATGTTTCCTTCCAGGTAGAACTCCCAGACGGCATCGCCCACGGCGGCGCTGCCTTCCATTAAGTCGCCGCCGATCGCGGAATTGGTCCAGATCACCGCCCGGTCGGTGAAGATGGTGACGGCGCCCACGTCAATCGCGCCCAGGCTCGGCACATTTTGCACAGAGACGCCTTCCACGACGATTTGCACTCCCGCGCTAATCACGCCAATCTGCTCGGCGCCGCCAGGGCTGGGAAACCACTGGACCGGAATTCCCGCCGCGCCCCTTGGGAAGACGCGAATCCGCTTGGGAGGGACCACGGTCAGAGGCGGACTTGATGGAGGGGGCAGCGGCGCGGCAAACTGCGCCGTTTGCACCGGCGACCCCGCCGCCCGCCGCTGCGCCGTGAGCGACGCCCGCGTTAAGGATTGGTTTAGCTCGGTTTCCCGCGCGCGTAACGCACGGAGGAAGATCGCTGGATGCTCGTCTGGGGCGCCGCCGGGGACCGTGGCGTTAACTTCGATCGTAGATTGGGTGGAAAAACGCCCCAGCCATGTCGCGCCGCGGTAGGCTTGCGCAGTCTCTCCCGTGGCGGCATGGGGAGCGCCGCCGCGCTGGGCTTCGACCAAAACGTCGCCTTCCAAGTACACGATGGCTTTCCGCAACTCTTGCAAGCCAGCTTCGGGGCGTTCGATCCAGAGAATCGCTTCCTGGCTTTGCGCTAAGACCGCTCCTTGGCGAACGCGGCATTGCCCTGAAAGATGCCACACGTCGTACTCGCCCTGTCGCCAGCGCGTGCTTCGCGCGGCCGAGATCATCACCGGCGCCTGGAGATCCGGCGGCGGAAATTCGATTTGTGCGAGGACCGTCGAACTCCACAGGACCAACAGAGCAAGCGCCAGCGGCATGGCGCGGGCGTGGGGGCTTACCGCGAACGAGCGCAACACCCGGCTCCCGCGGCGCGCACCGGGAGCGGCGACGCGCTTTGGCGCTGCGCGCCCCGGCCGAGCGGCGAGATCGTCCCTGAAGCGACTCAGTGGCGGCATCCTTGCCCGTGGCGCTCGTTCGCAGCGGCGTGATAAGACGCCCCACCGCCGCACGAGCGCAAAATTCGCGGGCGGGATTATAAAGAGCTTCCCCGCAGGCCGCAAGGCAAATTGTGAACGATGGCAAAGCGCCTAAGTCGAGGAAATTAAACTACTTGAGCGCTGCGTCAGCCATGCGGCGCCGGCCGCCGCCAGGAGCGAGGCAGCGGGCATGAGCGGACCGCGCATCCGCATATCGGTCCAGAACAACGTATGGACGCATGTCAAAGAAACGCACAGCAGCACCGCCCCGAGCCACGGCGCCGCGGTTAACCGCCGTCGCCGGGCAATCACTCCCGCCGTTGCCAACCCGAACATCACGGCGTACCACACCCCCACCGCCATGCGTGCGAGAGTCCGCACCGTCGACTCACTTTCCAGTACCGCCCGAGGCGTCAGCCGCCATAGATTCGCGATCCGTGCGGCACAAGAGTAAGCGAAATCAAGGGGGCGCCGCCGAACGGTGGCAATGGCCTCTTGGTAAAGTGCGCGGTCCAGATAGACTTCGTCGTGTTCGTGGCCTGCGGTAAGTTCTTTCAGACGAGGAAAGAGCAAGGCGGCGTCAAAGGGTCGCCCTTCACCACGAAGCAGGTGGTCGTAGTAGAGATCGTTATTCGCCAGCCAGAAGGTGTAGCCGCCGTGTGTGGTGGTGAAGATCGGCCGACCAAAGTGATCCATGTTTCGTATCGTCCACGGCGCCAGCACCGCGACTGCGACGGCGAGAAGGACCGCCGTCTGAACGATGCGCCTTGGGCGGTTTGGCCAAAGCAAGAACACGCCAGCGATCAGAAGTAACCACGCAAGGAACGTTGGCCGACAAAGGACCGCCAACCCCAGCACGCATCCCACGCCCGCGGCGGCAAGCAACGAAGGGCGCCCCTGGAAGCGGGCCACCGCCGCCAGCGCCACGACCGCCAGAAACGCGGCCAGCGTCTCGGTCATCACCAATGCGGACTGGCGCAACAAGATCGGGTCGCAGGCCGTGAACGCCGCCGTCAGCAACGCCCATCGTCCCAGGTCCGCCCGCCACGCGAGCCAATAGGCAAGCGTCACGGTGGTCGCCCCCAAGAGCACATGCAACGTCGCCACGGCCACGCCCGCCACGGCGCCGCGGTGAACCAAGATGCTCAAGAGCAGCGGATAAAGGGGAGGCCGATAAGCGGTAGGGCGCACCGCGTGGGGTTTCTGTGTTTCGTCGGAGAAGCCAAAGACGCCCGTCGTGCGCCAGGTGATCGCCAGCCGCCGGTAGGTATCGGGATCGTCGGTGAGCGAGGAAAATTGCGCCATAACGGCGCCTGTCCGCACCAGCAGCGCGATCGCGAATACCGCGGCCACCGTCGCCCACGGGGTCAGGGCTTTGGCGGCGGGGGAATGGTTGTCTCCCGGAGCGTTCATCGCCCCATCGTACCACGCCACGAATCGCCGGCGCCGCGGTGGGTGCGCCGGCGATGGGGTTGTTTCTTGCGGCGACGCGCTAACCCATGTTGGCGAACGCGGCCACGGCGCGGCGTAGCATTTCCTCGGTCGAAACGTCTTCCTGATGCGTGGCGATGCTCCACGCGTGACCATAGGGATCGCTCACTTTCCCGAAGCGGTCGCCCCAGAACATGTCTTGGAGCGGAGCGGTCACCTGGCAACCGGCCGCCACGGCGCGCTCCACCGTGGCGTCGGCGTCGGTCACGTACAAATGCAGCGAAACCGGAGAGCCGCCCAGCGATTTGGGCGACTTCAAGCCCCAATGAGGGTTCTCGTCGGCAAGCATCACGGTCGAATTTCCGATGCGCATCTCGGCATGCGCGGTGCTTTGGCCATTGGGACCGGGCATTCGCATGACCACTTCGGCGCCAAACGCCTTGCGGTAGAATTCCAATGCTTCGACGCAATTGGGGACAATCAAGAAACAACTCACCGTGTTGAAGCCGTGGGGAATCGCTTGGACCATGAACTTCTCCCGAGAAGGTAGAACGGCGCACGCTCGCTGCGTGTACAAATGTATACGAGCGGGATTATAGCGAAACAGATTGGAAACGCAAACCGAATTTTTTCGTTTCCAGCGGGCACGTTCGAGCCTCCCAAACAACCGGGCGCTCGGCAATTCAACTACCACACAAGTCGCAAGTCGCCCGCCAAGTCTTGGCCAGCCGACGGTTTTCCCTTGCGGGCCCGATCACCGAAAAAGGCGCACAACATGGAGCAACCATCCGATGCTCACCCCGCACCCAGGCAAGAAAAGATCTGGGCGCACTTTCAAAATGCGTTTCTCGAGAGTTTCGACGCGGCGCGGCCGCGGTTGGAGTTTCTGGCGCAGCGGATTGCCCGTTATGCCGCGACGCCGCGACCGCGGGTGCTGAATATTGGCGTGGGCAGCGGGTATTTCGAGCAACTTTGCCATGCCCGCGGTTGGGAAGTCCATGCGCTCGATCCCGACGAACGCGCCCTGGCGCGGCTGCGAGAAAAAGGAGTCGAAGTCCACGTCGGTTATATCGAGAAACTTCCCTTCGCCGCGAATGCTGTGGACTTTGTCGTCGCCAGCGAAGTCATCGAGCACTTGGACGAGTCGCAGCGCCGCGCGGGCCTGGCCGAGATCGCACGCGTGCTGACGCCCCGTGGCTGGTTTCTCGGCACTACGCCCTACAACGAAGATCTCAAACTGGGCATAACGGTGTGTCCCTGCTGCGGCGCCCAGTTCCACCGCTGGGGTCACCAGGCGTCGTTTACCCTGGAGACGTTGGCGGCGGAGCTTACGCCGTGGTTCAGGCCCGTCGAACTGCGCCGCACGGCGTTTGTCGAATTCCGCGGACGAAGCATCTTGGGAAAACTCAGGGCGGCGGTGCGCGTGCTCTTGGCGAAGCAAGGTCAGGCGATCGCGGCGCCAACTATCTATTGGGCCTCACAGAAGAATCGAGAGTTTTAGTTCGCCGGACGGACGAATTCTGCGATCCCGGCTTTCCTCGGTTGAGATGCTCTAAGGAACGGTGTTGAACATCGACAGCATGGCCAATTCGTCCGTGAAACCGTCGTCGGACTCAGGTTCGCCTAGGAGGCCGGTTTGCTGCTCGCGCAAAACCCGCACCACGGCGAGCAGATCGACCACGGCGGCAAGCCCGTCGCCGGTTGGGTCGTAGTAGGGCGGTGGCGCGAATGTGTCGTCCGGCGCCGCAAGCTCCACCGTTCCGTTGTCGCGCAGAAATCGCACGAGCGCCAGCAAGTCGAAAAGTTCGACCAAACCATTGCCGTCGATATCCGCCGCCAGGTCGGGATTGCGCCACGGAGCGGGCGATTCGCGAACCGCGATCCGGCGCAGCGCGTTCGGCGTGAGAACATAAATCTCCCCCGCTTCGTCTTCGCCAAAGCCAAGGATGTTGGAGCCAATCGGGTTGCCGCCCCGCACCATTGGCTCCGACAAGTCAAAGCGTCCTTCGCCGCGGTCTTCCAACAGGAACATGCGACCGCTCAGATCTCCAAACACGTATTGGCCGCGTAAATCCGGAAATTCCTGCCCGCGGTAAACAAAGCCGCCAATGACCGCGCGGCCTTTGTCGGGATTAGGGTATTCGGCGATGGGGTCGATCAATCCCTCGGTGGGGCATTCCTCCGCGGGGTTGAAGCAGTGTGCTCCTTCGCGAAAACGCCAGCCGTAGTTGCCGCCGGCAAACACCGAGTCGACTTCCTCCCAGGATCCCTGGCCCACATCGCCCACGAATAGTCGATCGTCGCTTGCCGAGCCGTTGGGTCCGTCGTCAAACGACATGCGAAACGGATTGCGAAAGCCGTAAGCGTAGATCTCCGGACGCGCTCCCGCCTGGCCGACAAAGGGATTGCTTGGCGGAATGCCGTACTGGTCGCCGGGCCCGTTGGTCCCGTTCACGTCGATGCGGAGAATCTTTCCTAGAAGGTTCCCAAGATTCTGCGCGTTGTTCTGAGGATCGCCGCCCGAACCCCCGTCACCCGTCGAGATGTAGAGCCATCCATCGTCCGGTCCGAATTTCAAATCGCCGCCATTGTGATTGCTGAAGGGTTGACTGAATCGCAGGAGGATGCGTTCCGATCCCGCGTCGGCGCGATGCATGTCGCTGGCCGACACGCGATACTCGGCCACAACCGAATCATGGTTGCCGCCTGCGAGGGCGAGAGCGCTATAGTAGACGTAGAACTTGCCGTTGCCTTCCACGCCGGGCGTGGCGAAGTCAGGATGAAACGCCAGGCCCAGCAACCCGCGTTCGCCCCCCGCGACAATCCGATCCGAGAGATCTAGAAACGGTGTGGACCGCACCGCTCCATTCTGAACGATCTTGATCAGCCCTCCTTGCTCGGCGAAAAATAGCCGACCTGAACCGTCGCCCGCGTGCGTGGCGGATACCGGCGAGGCCAGGCCCGTCGCCACGGTTTGCAATTCCAATTCTCCCGCCAACGCCAGAAGGCGGCGCTCCTCCAGCGCTTGTCCTACAAATGCGGTGCGATGCGCCGTCTCAACCTCGACGCCGGAAACGGGAATCCAGCGCCAACGATGTTTACGGCGCCGATGCGAGCCAAGTAAAGAGAACATCGTCCGACCACGGTAAGAAGGCAGCGGGTTGACGAGGGCTATGTGGCGCGATGGTAATGTGCAGCAATGTTCGTGCCCGGCGTTCCCTTATTTGACGCCACACGTTGTCGAGGGCATACTGAGGCGCATTGCATGTCGACAAACCGCCACCCATTTTTCTGTCGAATTTACCAATTGCGATGATATCAATCCGTTTTCCTGCGTGGGCGCTGCTTTGCTTGTTGGGGCTGGTCGGAACGGCCCATGCCGCCGAGCGGCCGCCGAACGTGGTCATCGTGTTCGCCGATGATCTTGGTTACGCCGACGTCGGCTGCTATGGCGCCAAGGACATTCAAACGCCGCACTTGGACCGGATGGCCCGCGAGGGGAACCGGCTTACGAGCTTCTATGTGGCGCAGGCGGTGTGCGGGGCGTCGCGGGCGGCGCTGTTAACGGGATGTTATCCCAACCGCATTGGGATGCTGGGTGCGCCCAACCACACCGCGACGCACGGAATTCATCCTGAAGAAACCACGCTGGCCGAGATGCTCCGCGAGCGCGGCTACGCCACCGCCATGTATGGCAAATGGCATTTGGGGCATCGTCGCCCGTTCTTGCCGCTGCAACATGGCTTTGATGACTACTTCGGGCTGCCCTACTCCAACGACATGTGGCCCCACCATCCCACGGCCGGCAAGGACTATCCCGCGCTGCCGCTCATCGCCGGCAACGAAACGATCGAATCCAACCCCGACCAGACGCAACTTACCACCTGGTATGCGCAGCGAGCAGTCAAGTTCATCGAAGCCAACCAGGACCGTCCGTTCTTCTTGTACGTGGCGCACGCCATGCCGCACGTGCCGCTGCACGTCTCCGACAAGTTTCGGGGAAAATCAACACAGGGCCTGTATGGCGATGTGATTCAAGAGATTGACTGGAGCGTGGGGCAGATCCTGGACGCGCTCCAGCGCACTGGCCTCGACGAGCAGACGCTGGTGCTGTTCACCTCGGACAACGGGCCGTGGCTGTCTTACGGCAATCATGCCGGGTCGGCGGGGCCGCTGCGCGAAGGCAAGGGAACGGCCTGGGAAGGCGGCGTGCGCGTGCCGTGCCTGGTGCGCTGGCCCGGCCACGTGCGCGCGGGAAGCGAATGCGATGAGATCGCGGCGACGGTTGACGTCCTGCCCACCTTGGCCAGGCTTGCCGGCGCGCCGCTTCCCAAGCGGACCATCGACGGTGTGGACGTCTGGCCGCTGTTGGCGGGCGAACCCGATGCAAAGACTCCGCACGAGGCGTACCACTATTACTGGGGCCGAGAATTGCACGCGGTGCGCAGCGGTCCCTGGAAGTTGCACTTCCCCCATGCCTACCGCAGTCTGACCGGTCCTGCCGGCCAGGACGGACGGCCAGGCGGCTACACCAACGGACGCTGCGGGTTGGAGTTGTACAACCTGGAAAACGACCTCGGCGAACGCCACAACGTTGCCGACCAACATCCCCAGGTCGTCCAACGTCTTCAAGCGCTGGCCGACAAGATGCGGCAAGAGTTGGGCGACACGCTCACCAACCGCAAAGGGCAAAGCGTCCGCGAACCCGGCAAGATTTGAAAGAGACGAAGGTCGAAAGTCGAAGAGTTTGAACCTCATGACGACGCGCCGCGTCGTCACGGACCCGCATCCCCACACAAAACGCGGGACGAATTTGGAGTGCGGCGATTCATCGCCGCTTTCGTCTTTTACTTTCTTCGACCGTCCGACTGTCGACTTTCGACCTTTCCCTGGGGTACACGACATTCCGGCGCCCTCGCGGTATAATTTTTTCTTCGCGTTGCGGCGGAAGGCCATGCTCCACCTCGCCTCCCCTTGCTCGGGTTCTTTCTTGGACGGCCGCCAACGCGGGTCTTTGCGTGGTCCCCTGAATTTGCGATGTACGACACGATCATTATTGGCGCCGGGATGTCGGGGTTGGCGGCCGGAATTCGGCTGGCCCACTATGGCAAACGCGTTTGCATTCTGGAAAAGCACTACACGATCGGCGGCTTGAACTCGTTCTATCGCCTGCGGGGCCGGGATTACGACGTGGGCCTGCACGCCGTGACCAACTTCGTCCCCAAGGGCGCCAAGAAGGGGCCTCTGGCGCGGGTGCTGCGGCAACTACGGATGCGGTGGGAAGACCTGGAACTGTCGGAGCAGAACCGTTCGCGGGTCGCCTTTCCCGACGTGCATCTGAGTTTTAGCAATGACTTCGGCTTGCTGGAGTCGGAAATCGCCGCCAAGTTCCCGCATCAAAAGGACAACTTCCAAAAACTGCTCAAGACGCTGGTCGATTACGACGACCTGGACGAGCGCACGTTCAACCTCTCGACCCGGCAGATTCTGGGCGAAATTATCGACGACCCGCTACTGACCGACATGCTGTTGTGCCCGCTGATGTGGTACGGCAACGCGCGCGAGCACGATATGGACTTCGCGCAGTTCTCGATCATGTTCCGCAGTATTTTTGTCGAGGGACTGGCCCGCCCGCTGGCCGGTGTGCGCCTGATTCTCAAGCACCTGGTGCGCAAGTACCGATCGCTGGGCGGCGAACTCCGACTGCGGTCGGGCGTGGCCCGCATCCAGACCGACGGCGACCGCGCCACCGGCGTGGTGCTGGAGAACGGCGAGGAGCTAGAGGCCCACAACGTACTCTCGTCGGCGGGCCTGGTCGAAACGATGCAGCTTTGCGACAACGCCGCGCCAGACCTGGGCAACGTGGGACGCATGTCGTTTGCCGAGTGCATTTCGGTTCTCGACAAGCGCCCCCGGCAACTGGGCTTCGACGAGACGATCGTGTTCTTTAACGACTCGAATCAATTCCACTGGGAGGCCCCGCAGGGACCGCTATGCGATGTGCGGACCGGCGTGATTTGCTCTCCCAATAACTTTCAGTACGACCCCGCGCAGGGCGACTTGCCGGATGGGGTCGTGCGGATTACGGCCATTGCCGACTTCGACGGTTGGGTGGGGCTTTCGGAAGAGGAATACCGCCTGGAGAAGCTGCGGTGGTACGACCGTGTGGTCGCTTCGGCAGTGCGGTTCATGCCGGACTTCCGCAGCCGCGTGATCGACACCGATATGTTCACGCCGCGCACCATCCACCGCTTCACTTGGCACACGAACGCCGCGGTGTACGGCGCCCCGCGCAAGCAATTCGACGGTAAGACGCACCTGAAGAACTTGTATATCTGCGGAACCGATCAGGGTTTTGTCGGCATCGTCGGCTCGATCGTCAGCGGCATTTCGATCGCCAACAAGAACTTGCTGCTGGAAAGTTAAGTGTGGCGCCCTTCGCTCCGCGAGTGCACTACATTCTGAACTCCCTTACTCGCCAGGCAATGCGCTGAGGGCGTCCGTCGCTTCGTCTTCGGCGTCCCACAAGGAAAAGGCGCTACAATGTCCGCAGGTCTTGGGGCTGCTAGCGGCGTTTGACGCGAACACCGCGTCGTGGGCCGCGGTCGCGGTGTGCGCTCCACTCGGCCGCGCCAGTGCGACGGCGACTTCGATGCGCTCGACCTCGCCAGCCATCAGGCCCATGTTCTGCTCGCGCAGGGCGCGCACCAACAAGAGCAAATCGAAAATCTCCACCACGCGTTCGGGGCCGCCGCTCACGTCCACAAACGGCGGGGCGGTCAGCTCGGCCGTTGGCCCGGCGGGCAGCGTATGTGGGCTGCCCCAGTTGCGCAGGTGCCGCACCAAGGCCAGCAAATCAACCAGATCGCGACGACCATCAAGCACCACGTCCAGCGGGTCGTTGGCGTTGGTCCAAGTGAACGAGGTAACTGTGGTCTCGGCGTCAAATCCCGCGGCGGGCGGCGCTTCGGTCCAGCCCACCTGGTCCCGCGCAATGGCGTAGAAGCGATAGCTGCGGTCAACCTCCCCCGGATAGTTCGCGGAGGTTTGCGTCGTCTCTGTCAGCCAGGGAGCGAAGGCGCCGCCGTCAACCGACACATACACATCGTAATATGCAATCCCCGAGCCGCCCGCGTCGTCCTGCCCCGACCACGACACCCGAAAGTTCTCGCCAGTCGTGGCCGGCAGCGCCATCACCTGGCTGCTGGGGGCCAGGTGGTCCAGCGTATGGCGTGTTTGCGGAGTCAGGATCGGTTCGTTCACGTCGAATACGATGGAGCCTTGGTTGAGAACCTCGGTCCCGCTGGGCAGGCCCGCCTTGGGCCGCACGCGGTAGCTGAAGAACCCCTCGCCATTGTGCAGGTTCTTATCGTTCACTGGCAAGAAGCCGGCATCCAGCGCGTCGGGCAACAGGCCCGTCAGCGGATCGAGCGAGCGGAACGTGGCCATTAGCTCGCGAATTTCCGTGTTCACTTCCAGCTTTACGGGAACCAGCAGTTCGATCCCCTCGGGACGCAGGTCGATCGTCGTCTCGTAATGGCTCAGCCCCGGCGGCACGTCAAACTCGAAGTTGTTGAACCCAAAGCCGGTGAACTCCAGGGTTGCAAGGTCCAGGTCCTCGTCCAGCACATCGGTCACGAACACCTCCTGCGCTGGAATGGTGGCGCCCAGCGCCGGATCGTTCTCGAAGAGAATCGTAAACGGCATCACGCCCGGCTGAACAAAGCCTTCCGCGCCAAAGCCGGCCGGGCCGATCTTGTCGTTCGGGTCGAACGAGGTGCGGATCGCCGGTCCAGGCGTCTGGTTTTCTTGCTGCTCGCAACGGGACGTCAGGGTGAAAAGCGTAACCGGACCGGAAAGGTCCGCGGTCGTTTCGCCCTCCGGCGATTTTCCCTGGGCGCCACGTTGCTGCGAGGCGGGCGTGCAGGCGGGCGTGGGCGTGGGCGAGGGAGTGGCAGTGGGCTCCGGATTGCAACTCTTGAGCGCGTTGATTTCCGTGGTCGCATTCGAAATTGCGTGGGTAAACTCGTCGTGCGCCGCACGATAATCCTGGATTGCGCCGTTGACTTTCACCAAGAGCGGGTCATTCAATGCGTTACTTACTGCTATAACCGCTGAATGCGCCGTGCCGCCGGAAAAAATCAAGTCTTCAACACGTTGAAAATCGCTTTCGCTCTCACTCAGGTGGGGTGATCGAAACTTGGAGAGCTGAACTCTCCACCGTTCGAACAGTTGATCGAAAAAGGCCAGGCGCGCCTGAGTTTCAGCAATCGTGGCGCTCAGCGATTGGGCTGACCGTATTTGGTCAATAAGGCTCATGAAGTCGTCGCGGATCGCCTCCATGGCGTTGGAGATCGCCTCTTGCACCTGCTTGCGGTCCCTCCGGTCGGAAAATTCAACATTCGGGAAGAGAGTTCGGAAACGTGGGTATTCGAAACTATTCACGACCGCAACATCGTACTGATCGACGAGGCCGACGATTTCTTCAAGTGGCAGGAGTGTCAGGTTTGTAGGCGCCAGTTTGAGGTTTTTCACAAGTTCGAGAAAGTCGTCGCCCACGGCCTTTCTGAGAATCTGATAGGAATTCGTCAAATTGAAAAGATTACGACCCGCCGAGCTGGCGGCGTTTCGGACGGAGGTCTCGTACTTTGCCCGACAGCTTTCGTCTGCATCGTTAATGGTTTGATCCAAGTTCCGGGTGACACGCGCGTGCGCAAATGTCGCCTGGGCGACTTGGTTTGCGAATTGGGTGAGCCACGCGGGAGATCCGGTATCGGTTTCGGCTTCGGCCATGCTCGGAGCAGCCAGCGAGCCGGCGGCGTGTTCGGGCAATCCTTGCAGCATCGCGGGCGGAGCCTCCCGGTTGGGAGATTCGGCCAGCGCCGCCGCGATCAGGTCCAAGTTGATGTTCGCGACCGTTTCTCCCTGGCTCACCATCACCGGGACCGCGTTGGACGGCAAATGTGTTTCGGCGATGGCGCGAATACGGTAAGAACCCGGCGGCAGCGTGGTGAGCGAGTACGTTCCATCGGCGCCGGTCACGGCCTCGGCCACAACGATGTCGTTGGCGTCGCGCGCTAGGACAAGCGCTCCGCTAACTGCACCCGCCGCGTTTCTTACAACGCCCGAGACTTCGATTTCGCCGACATTCAGGGCCACATCGCGCAGTTCTCCTCCCGCGAGAACCGCCAGCAGGGGCAGGACCACCGTCTCGTGGCCTGCAGCCTGAACGATCAGCGTATAATCGCCCGGCGCCAGGTCTTCAAATTGGTAGTTCCCGGCGGCGTCCGTCAGGCTGAGTTCGCCGAGGGTCGCGTTGTCGTTCCTCAAGACCACCCGCGCGTCGGCAAGCGGCAGGCTCGTCGTGGCGCTGCGGATCACGCCGCGGAGCGTGGCGGGTGCCGACAAATCCAAGGCGATGTTCTGCACGCCCGCGCTGGGCACGTTCACCGTTCTGGCCTGTGTTCCCCGTCCTTCCGCGCGCACGACAAGATGGTACATCCCGGGAGTTGCGCCGGAAAACGTGAAGCTTCCGTTGGCGCCGGCGGCGATGACGGCCACTAAGCGAGGATTGTCGTTCCGCTCTTGAAAGATTTCCACCGAGGCGTCCGCGATCGGCAGCCCCGTCGCCAGGTCGCGCACCACCCCACTGATCGGCGCGCTACTACCTTGGAAGTCCTCGCCGGTCAGATCAGAACCAATCGCCAGGGTGAGTTCCCGCGGCGAAAATGTCAGTCCCGACGCCGAGGCTTCCAGACGATAGGCGCCTGCACGCAGCGCAAGGAAGCGGAACTGGCCTTGGGCGTCGGTCAAGGCCGAGGCCACCTGATCGTCGCCGCTCCACAAGACCACGCGCGAACGGAATCGGCGTGACGCCGTCCGCCGCAAAAACGCCTCCCGATATCTTGCCGGCAAGGGGCACAGACAGGTCCACAGCGGCCATCGTTTGGTCCTGGGTCAAGGCGAAGTCCGCATCGACCAGCCCGGGACTATCGACTGCCCCGACAACCACCTGGTACGCGCCCGCATCCAGATTATCGAACGCGAAACCGCCTTGCTCATCCGTCACTCCCGCCCCCTGCACACCGGCCGCATTACGGACGTACACGGCCACATGCGGCAACGGCGCTCCACTCACGGCCTCGCGCACCGTGCCTGTGACGCCGCCTAGCGGAGCAACACGCAGGTCGATAACTTGTGTCGCGCCGGCCACAATCGTCACCGTGGCCGTGCTGGACATCAGGTCGTCGCGGAAGGCGCGGACGAGGTACTCGCCGGGCGGAAGCTCGTCGAACGCAAAGGCGCCCGTAGCGTCACTTTGGGTGACAAAGGAAGCGCTGTCCCCGATGGCTTCGAGGAACACCGCTCCCACCGGCGCCTGGTCGGCGACCGCCGTTGTGGCGCCCTCGATGCGGCCCGCACGGGACAGCGATAAATTCACGTTGGTAACGGTCTGGCCGGTGGTCAAGGTCAAAGGCGTCGCGCCAGGCGAAAATCGCCCCGCGGCGGATGCTGTGACCGAGTACGCCTGCCCCGGCAGGGCCGTGATCGCGTAATTGCCGGCGGTATCGGTGGTGGCGGTGAACGCAAGGCCATCGGCGCCGAACGCCGTGACGACGGCGCCTTCGACCGCGCCAGCCGGTCCCGACACGGCGCCGCGGATCATCGCTGCTGGCTTAAGACTCAGATTCACGTGCTTCTTGATCTCGCCCGGCGCTACGGCGAGCGGAGAGCTTTGGGCCTGCGTGAATTGGTCGCCTCCGGCCGTAACGACGTAGGCGCCGGCAGGCAGTCCCACCAAGGTATAAGAGCCATCGCGGCGCGTCCGCGCGGCGAACGACCGGCCCTCCTCCGAGGCCGCGGTGACCAACACGTTTGCTACTGGAGCGCCAACGCCCGCCAGGACACGCTGCCCTCGACAACGCTCGCAGGCTCCAACATTACCGTAATGTTGCTGACGCTGCTGCTCTCCACGGTCACGCGCAACGGCGTGCTGGCGACAAAGCCCTCGAAAGTTACGTCGTAATCGCCGGGTGGAACCTGAGAAACGAGAAACGAACCATCATTCAGTGAAACAGTCTCCAGGATTTCGGGCGGATCTACCGTTCGCACAAGCCGCACCGGGACGTTTGCCACAGGATGATCCGTATCGGCAAGCACCAGTCGTCCACGGACCGAGGTCGTCAAATTGCTCACGGCGCGTTGAACGATCAAACCGAATACTTCCACCAGCGACCGGTTATCTCCTAGAAGCGGCGGCAAGAGGGTCGCCGCCGCTGAGAGCGCCTGGTGATAATCAAGGTAGGTTGCGCCCACAATCGCTTGCAGCTCGGCAAAGACCGCCTCAAAGTCCGCATCGCTCGTTTCTGGCGTCTGCAACGTCGGTTTGATGGCGTCCCAGTCGATCGGTGCATCGGGGTTGTTGCCCACCGAAAGTGAGAACCGTTCGTCGCCCACCGACTTTGCTCGGCCGTAGATAACAATACGGTTTGTGGCGCCCGGCGGCAGGATGCCCGCAGGTCCGGTGGCGCTGGCGCCGATCAGGTCCAAACTCGCAGCCGAACGACTTCCCTCGGCGAACAAACTCAATTCACTGAAGCCGGCGCTTGCAAGGCGCATGACTGGCGCCAACAGGTCCGTATTCCCCTGGTTCGTGTACTCAACGATGACTTGGAAATTGCGGCCGAGCCGGACGCCGCTGGGCGCAATCAAGTTGGTGGTCAATCTGCCCGGCGCCCACCGTCAGCTTGAGACCGGCGGGTACGACAATATCGCCGGCCGGCACATAGACGATGGCTGGATCATCCCAAAATCCGTCCTTGCCCAGCGTCCCGCTATCGACTGTTAAACCGTTCGTGGCGTTGTTGGTGAACGAGACACCCGTAATCGTCGGGTTGGACGCGAGATCCATGCTTGCCGCCGCGCCGGTATTGTTGGCGAACGTCACGTTGGCGATTGTCGGATCACTGTTTTCGATTCGCAAACCGGTTCCCGCGGCGTGCCGAATCGTGCTGTCGGTCAAGCTTAACTCACCGCCGCGAACCGTGACCTATCCGCTGGACCCGTAGCGCACTTCGGTATGCTCCAGCACGTTGCCCGCCCCGCGCAGGACGATGCCGCCCCAACTGAACGGCGCGGGAAGCGTGGCGGCGGCGTTGTTGTTCGTGTCGCCGCCCGCCGTGTCGTCGTGAATCGAGGTAAACACGATCGGCGCAGCGACCGTGCCGCGGGCGTCGAGCGCGCCGTCGACGATCAGGTCGTGCGTGAAATGCGACCCTTTAACCACCGCGCCGGGCTGAAGGGTCAGCGTTGCTCCGGCCTTGACGGTCACATCGCCCGTCAGAACGTGGACATCGGCGCCGGACCAAGTCTCGTCGATGGAAATTTCGCCCGCGTGGTTGATGACCGCCAAGAGACGCCGGGCCTCAAATTCCTCGAACCGGCGCGCCTTCCGGCGTGGTCGCGCGTGGGGCGTGCTGACTCGGGCGGGGTGGGGATTTTTCGCCGGGGAGACGGGCAAGGAGCGCATAGCAGTTCGGCGCCATCAAGGTGTGCATAGGCCGCGCGGCGCGGCCGCCCGAGGCAAAACAACACCAGACCTTCCAACGCAAAGGCCTTATCTAGTGAGCCAAACGGGTTGTGGGATGTGTCACGGCTCGGGCGACTCTCGTTTGTACAAACGTGGGCCCGAACGGACACCTAATAACCACCGATGAACTAGCTCTACACGAGGAAACAATAAAGCCATGAGGGTTACGAAAAATTGCAATCAAATCCCCTCAAAAGAGCCGGTTTAATTTTTCAGAATTTGTCGGTCCCGCAGCCAACAGCACGGCTCCGCGGCAACCCGCATCCACGCAATCGTGCAAGTCGAGTCCGGTTATGCGGGCAAAGACAAGGTCCGTGAAGCCACCGTTGGGGGAGAGACGATGACAGCGGATGGAACGGCTTTCCCACCTTTTGCCAGGAGGGGATGGGAAGGGAGAGGCGTTCATCCCAATTCAAAGTCGGCGGGCGAGTCGCCAGCAGACGCCAAAAACCACCCTGCATCCTTCGAACCACGGAAGGCTGGAGATGCTTCAACACCCCACAAACCTCACCCCTGCCCGGAGCGGCGACACTCGGTCGTCGCGACGACGCGGCCGGTTCGCCCCGGTGCGCCGGATTCGGCGAATTCTCACGACCGGCTTGTGCGCCGGCGCCGCGCTGCTGAGCGGCGCGGCCTTGCAAGCCCAGCAACCCGTCACGCCGGTCGGCTATAACGCCGCCCTGCGGGGACATTCGGCCAACGTCGGTCACGGTCACGGCAACTACTGTGCGCCGCGATGCGCCCCGTATGCCTATCCCGCCGCTCCGCAGTACCAAGAACACCACCAGTATCAACCGTATTACGGCGGCGAGCCGACGCCGGCCGATGCCCCGCGCCCCGGCGACATGGGCGACCAGGCGCAGGATCAAACCCAGAATCAAGCCCAAGACCAGGCGATGCCGGACTTTACGCCCGCGCCGGTCCCCAGCGCTCCGTCGCTCTCGGGCGCCACCGGCACGCCCACCGCGCCGGCCAGCGCCTCGCCCAACAGCGTGGGCGATTTCTACGAAGTTACCGACTCCGCCACGATCCAAGGTGGGGCGTATGCCTCCTACTACATTCCCAACCCAAGCGCCAGTGTCGTGGGGCGAATCAAGGCTGCGGAAAACAACAATCCACTTCCGCAGGACCGCGTTTTCTTTGACTACACGTACTACCATAACGTACCGCTCGCAACGCCGGACGTAGGCGTTGTGCGTATGGTGCCAGGCATTGAACGAACGTTCCTGGATGGCCTGGGCTCGGTGGAACTACGTGTGCCATTCGCACAAACGCTCGACAATAGTTTTGACCTTGGCGGCGATGTCGATGGAGATTCGTGGGAAATCGGTAATCTCTATGGCGCCTTCAAAGTGTTGCTCTACCAAGACAGCGCATTAGCATTTTCAACAGGTTTGGGCGTGAGCGCACCCACCGCGGAAGACTTGGAGTTTGGGGGAGGTCTCGAAGTCGATAACCGCTCGGTCCACCTGCTGCCCTTCGTTGGCGCCGCCTTTACGCCGAACGAGACCTTCTTCGGACAAGCCTACGCCCAGTTGGATATCGATACGAACGGTAATCCGATCATCGCTCCTGGCGGCGAGGTCGGACGTTGGCAAGACCGGGAGTATCTCTACTTGGACGGGATGCTCGGTGCGTGGCTCTACGACGATCCGTTCTCGGACACGCTACGAAGCGTGGCCGGGGTGGTGGAATTCCATTACACCACGTCACTCGACGACTCCGACAGCGTGACGTTCGGCGGAACCACCATCGCGGCCGGAGAGGACGACGTGGACTTCTACACCGCCATGGTCGGTCTCCACCTGTTCTACGCGGGCGGCGCCGGTGTGACCTTCGGCTACGGCGTGCCGCTCTTGGACGACCGCTTCGCCGATGGCGAGTTCCGCTTGATGCTCAACTGGGGCCCGCCCATGGGCGGCGTACCGAGCCTGGCCGGCCGGTAAACGCGAAAGTTGCGACGAACGTAAAGCAGCGGGCGATCCCCCATCGCCCGCTGTTTTGCGTTCTTGGGCAGTCGCCGGCGATGGCGCGAAAGGGACACCCGTGGCGTGGAGAGCGTTTCGGCGCAAAAAAAATTCAACGACATAGGATCAGGGACGATCGTGCGTCTTGGTGTTGATCTGCCGGTAAATCCGGTTGCTCCGAATCCTCCTAAAGAAGGGGGCATGCGGGTCCGAAACCCACAAGGAGGGCGTGCCGCCTAACCAGGAAGACTTAATGCGGGCGGCGGCTTTTGCTCTGGTCCGGCTCCCGCGCTGGATCGGCTGCACGTAGACGACCTTGCATCCTTCAACCCAGGGAAGGCTCGAAGATGCCGCAACCTATGCCTCGCCAACCGATAGACGGCTCGCGACCTCTGCGCTGCCGGCGTCGGCTGACGCCCGTTCGCCGGATTCGCCATGTCGTGTTGACCAGCGTCTGCGCGGGGGCCACGCTGCTTGGCGGATCGTTATCGGCCCAAGCGGAACAGCGACTGACCAACACCACCTTGCGCAGCCGCACCGCGGCCACGAACGTCGCCGGACACGGCCAACACTATCACCCCGGCGCCTGTGTGGGTCCCCATTGCCCGGCGCCATCCTATTCGCAGCCGTTTTTGCCCTACTACGGGCATGGCGAAGTTCCCGATTATCTTGCTCCGCCGCAGCCGCCGATGGAGGGCCAAGGCCGACGCGCGGACGACCAAGACGGCGCAGGCCAAGAGCGCGACAGCCGGGCGCCTACGGACGATTTCAGCTTCCCGCCCGACATGACCGCGGCGCCCGCTCCCAGCGCGCCGTCGCTTTCGGGCGCCACCGGCACGCCCACCGCGCCGGCGAGTGCGGCGCCGAACGCGATTGGTGATTTCTTTGGTATCGCGCACACCTGTCGGGTGATAACACCGACATTCACGCTAACGAACTACGACGACGAATCTTCAATACCAGTTACGCCACGTTTCGATTCAGGTGGCAATCTAATCTCAGTTCGCAATCCTATCACCGGCCAAGAGTTTGCAGTTTCTGAAGACGATGGAGAATTCTTTGTAGACAATGGTGAAGTCATTGTTGGGCGAAGAAGTTTTTTGGCGCCATGCCCCACCGTAAATGTTGTCGGACGGATTAAGGCCACCGAGAACAACAGCCCGATTCCACAAGACCGGGTGTTCTTCGACTATACCTACTACCACAACGTACCTCTCTCGGATCCCGATATTGGCGTTGTGCGCATGGTCCCTGGCATCGAACGAACGTTTCTCGATGGGATGATGTCCTGGGAGCTTCGCATGCCCGTCGCGCAGACGCTTGACAGCCAATTTATTGTCGGAGGCCCGAACAACGGCGATTCGTGGGAGGCGGGCAATTTGTATGTGGCCGTCAAGACCTTGCTTTACAACGACGATCGGTTGGCCTTGGCGGCCGGCTTGGGTATCACAACGCCTACAGCGAATGATTTGGAATACGTCGTGCCGGGCGTGACTACCGTCGTCGTCCAAAACGACGCAGTCCATCTCTTGCCGTACATCGCGGCTCAAGCCGCCAACGAAACGTTTTTCAGCCAAGCCTACGCCCAGATCGACGTAGACACCAACGGCAACCCGATTGAGGTATTTGGCACGGACGTAGGCGTCTTGCAGGACCAAACGTTCCTTTACTTGGACGGCGTTCTCGGCGCATGGCTTTACGACAATCCGCTTTCGGACACGTTGGTAAGTATTGCCGGCGTCACGGAATTGCACTATTCGAGGTCTTTGGAAAACGCGGACGGACTCGTATCGCCTTTGGGAGCTTTCGGCGGAGGCGCTAACGACACCAACATCCTCACCGGCACGTTGGGCCTGCACCTCATGTACGCAGGCGGCGCACGAGTCACCTTTGGCTACGGCGTGCCTTTGACCGACGATCGGTTTGCCGATGGCGAATTCCGATTGATGCTTAACTGGGGGCCGGCCTTGGGCGGCGTTCCGAGTTTGGCGGGGCGATAGTCGCATTTCACCTGAAAATTACAGCGGGCGACCAACGTCGCCCGCTGCCTTTCACTCAAACCGTGGCGACGCTCAGGGGCGAATTACGCCACCACAACTCTTGCGCAGCTAGCCAGGCGCCAGTAACGGCGTGTTCCCGCGCAACGAGCCAGACTAACAGGCTCTAACAAAAAACCATACTAATCCGATGCGCAAGCGAGGAAAACAAAGAGAAAGAGCCTCACTTACGCGTCGGATTGGTGTTTTGTCAGAGCGTCCAAGAAAAATACGCAAATTGAGAGCCTTGGGGAAGAACCGCGGCATTTCCGGATTGCCTGGAAAAATCGGTTGTAACGGACCTGCCTAAAGAAGGGGTTATGGGGCGTCGATAAGGACGACGAGGAATTCCGCCCCGATTGTGGAGACCTGCGCTCGGGCGGCAGTCCCGGTCAGGCTCGGCTCCCGCGCCGGCCGGGCCGAACGCACCCAACTTGCATCCTTCAACCCAGGGAAGGCTCGAAGATGCCCCAACCCATGCCTCACCAACCCTTGCTGGCCGCCCGGCCCGTGCGTCGACGGCGTCGTCTGACGCCCGTGCGCCGAATTCATCGTTTGTTACTCACGGGCGTATGCGCCGGCGCCACGCTGCTGGGCGGCGCGCTGTCGGCTCAAGCCGAACAGCGGTTAACGAACACCACCTTGCGCAGCCGCACGGCGGCGACGAACGTCAACGGTCACGGCCAATATTACGGCCCGGGCCAATGCGTGACGCCGTATTGCCCCACGCCCGGCCCGACGCACGCGCAACCTTACTCTCCGTATTACGCGCCAAGCCATCCTCACGATTTTGCAGCGCCGCCCCGGCCGCCGTTGAATGGCGAAGGTCAAGCGGAAGGCGAGCAAACGCAAGCGGATGGCGCCCAGGGGCAAGCCGACAACTTGAACGTCCCGCCCAGCCTGAATACGGCGGCCGCTCCGGCGGCTAGCGTCCCATCGCTCTCAGGCGCCACAGGCACGCCCACGGCCCCGGCTAGCGCCTCGCCGAACATGGTTGGCGATTTCTTCGGCACCAGCCAACAAGCGACCGTGCGCTTCTTCGGGGGACCGGGGGGTTCGTTCAAAATCCAAGACCCGAACGAGAGCGTCACGGGCCGCATCAAGCAGGCCGAAAGCTACAGTCCCTTGCCTCGGGACCGCATCTTTATGGATTATGCTGCGTACTACAACGTGCCGATTGGGCCTCAGGTGGGCACGACGCCGCGCGATATCGACATTCAGCGGTTCACTCCGGGTTTCGAGCGGACCTTCCTCGACCAGATGTTCTCGGTCGAAATTCGGATGCCTGTCGCCCGGACGCTTGATAGCTCGCTCAACACGGCGCAAAGTTCCGTTGATACGGACCACTGGGAGCCGGGCAATCTCAACGTCGGGCTAAAAGCCCTGTTGTTCCAAACCGATACAATCGCCTTCACCAGCGGTCTGGGAATCCGCACGCCCACGGCCAACGACCTGGAGTATTCCAGCGGGACCAACACGTTGGAGGTGGAAAACAATTCGGTCCACCTGATGCCGTGGTTCGGCCTTCTGTTGACGCCCGATAGCCCGTTCTTCGCCCAAGCGATGATTCAGGTCGACGTGGACGCCAACGGCAACGACGTCTTCGTCGACGACGGCAATGGACCAGTCCTGGCCGGGACCTTGCAGGACCAGACCTACTTGTTTAGTTCGTTCTCGGTGGGCGCCTGGTTGCTGGACAATCCGTGCGCCAAACGGCTGACCTCAGTGGCCACCACGCTGGAAATTCATCACAGCACCACGGTCCAAGACCCCGACTTCATCAACGGCGCGGGGGTCGTCATCGTGGAAGAAGGCGGCGACACCACCACCGGACTGGGCGCCGACCCCGACTTTGACGCCTTCACGGGCGTGCTGGGCCTGCACTTCCTTTATGCGGGCGGGGCGCAAGTCACGTTTGCATACGGAGTTCCGATGGGCGCCGATAAGTTCGCCGAGGGCGAGTTCCGCACTTTGCTTAGCCGTTACTACTAAGAGCTTGTGAATGTTACGTAGGTCCCGCCTGCCGGGCGGGACCTTCTTTGCGAAAGATTCACAACCTCTAGGTCTGGCGCCGCGACGAAGTCCACGTTACGGCGCCCCGGAATCGCTGGTCGGCAGTCCCCGCAACACCAGAAAAATAGCGGGCGCAACCCTTGCGTCCGCTATTTCATTTCTTGTAAACTAGTCCTTACTGGTGAATTCGTAGCGCCACGGCGGGGGACGCTGAAACTCGGGTAACATCGCTCGTTTCTTTGCGCTGAAAATAACAGCGGATTATTGGCGATATTTGGTTCCCCTGATCGTTATCTAGTCATGGGGCGCGGACACCCGACAAAACTACCCTAACGGGTGGCCATCGAATTGGATTCTGGAACCGGCCCGTCGCTCCGGCTAGCCCGCTAGGGGTAATTTCTGCTTTTTTGGCCGTTCACCCATCCAATCGCGGATTTATGATGTAGCGTAATAAACTGAAGCGCATCCCACCCGCGAGGGTCCACGTCAATGCTCAAGTTGCGTTATTTTCTGCTGTTTACCGCCAGCTGGGTGGTGTGCGGCGCGCCTGCCTATGGGAACGACGAGTTGAACCGGCGCGCGGTCAGCATTTTGCATAAGTACTGCACCTCGTGCCACGGCCCGGATGCACAGGAAGGCGAGTTGCGGCTGGATTCGGCCGAAGGCTTTCAGGCGGGCGGCCAGTCGGGCGAGCCCCTGCACGGAGATAACCCCGCGAATTCGCTCCTCTGGCAGCGCGTCGGCGTCGATGCCGACATGCCTCCCGAAAAATCACCCCAGCCTTCCAACGAGGAGAAGGCCATTTTGGGGCAATGGCTCGCGGAAGGGGCAAGTTTTGCAAGCGATGCAAGCGACAAGAAGCCTGCCGAGTTGGCCGACGACGCCAACAAAGTCTTCCGCAAGCATTGCTTTTCCTGCCACGGGCAACAGTTCAAAGCGCCGGGGCTGAATTTCGGAAAGTATGAAACCCTGGTGCTCCCCGCCGAGGGACGCGTCTCGCCGTTCCTGACCGGGGGCGACGCGGCCAACTCGTTGCTTTGGAAACGCATTGCCAACGGGACCATGCCGCCCAAATCGCAGCAACTTCAGATGACCGCCGAAGAGAAAAACGTGATCAACGCCTGGATCACCGCCGGCGCCCCGCGTTGGCCCAAGACGCGACCAGCGCGCGGGTTCGTTTCGGAGCTTGTAGTGCAGCAAGCGATTTACGCGCATTTGAATGGCCTGCCGGAATCGGACCGCCGGCATCAGCGCTACTTCACGTTTGCCCACATGCACAACAACCCGTTGCTTTCCGACGAGGAGTTGGCGCTGTTCAAGGCGGCGCTTTCCAAGGTCGTCAATAGCCTGACGTGGGAAAGTGAAATTGTCGTGCCGCGTCCGGTGGACGCGGAACAGACGGTCTACGCGGTTGATCTGCGGGACCTGGATTGGACCGATCAAACCCACTGGTCCAAGCTCTTCGACGCGAAACCCCGCGTGAACAATCCACCCCACGACGGCTATCCTTACGGTCTCGAATTTCAGGATCCGCAATTGGAGCGCTTGGGCGAAGACATTTTCCGCCTGGCCGAGTCCAAGTTGCACAAACTCCGTATTCGGGCCGACTGGTTTGTGGTCAAGGCCACCCGGCCTCCGCTCTACCACGAATTGCTGGAACTGCCCGACACGGCCGACGCTTTGGAGAAGCGTTTGGAGGTCACCACGGTGGAGGACTGGAAGCAGCCCGACTTGATGCGCGGCGCCTTGATTCGGAGCAAGGTTTCCACCAACAACCGGCTCTTGGACCGGCACCGCGCTTTGCACGGGGCGTATTGGCTGAGTTACGACTTCAGCACCAGCCGGGGCAAGGGAAGTCTTCCCGAAAACCCATTAGGGCCGAACTTCGCAGACCACCCCTTTCCGGACTTGGCCTTCACGCATGACGGCGGCGAGATGGTCTTCACGCTTCCCAACGGACTGAACGGTTACTATCTCGTCAACGGGCAGAAGCAGCGGATCGCCAAAGGCCCGATCGAGATCGTGCGTGACTCGAACGAAACTTCGGGAACTCCTGAGATTGTCACCGGCCTCTCTTGCATGGTGTGCCATAAGCACGGCGTCGTCCGTTTTGAAGATGTCATTCGCCGCACGACGCGTCTCCAGGGCGACGAACGCCGCAAGCTGGAAGACCTGTTCGCGCCGGTCGAAAAAATGAACGAGCGCCTCGCCAAAGACGAAGAAGTGTTCCTCACGGCCCTGCTGAAGGCGGTGCAGCCGTTTCTTCCGCTCAACGACATCAACGAGCTGCGGAATTTACCCGACGAGCCGATCGGCGCCGTGGCCCGCTATTACCACGCCGACCTGACTTTGGAGATGGTCGCGGCGGAACTCGATTACCAACAACCCGTGCAACTGCAACATTTGCGCGCGGCAATTACTGCGAACCCTCGCGTCGCTCAGATCCTCAGCCCGTTGGGCGAGCGTGACGGGGTCGTCAAACGCGAAGTTTGGGAAACTCGCAATGGCGGCAACAGCGGGCTACAGACAGTCGCCTCGGAGCTGAATATCGGCGTGCCGATCGACTAATACGAAACCGGCTCAAACTTTAGCCCCCACTTTTTTCTTGGCCACGACGGAACGAAAGACGAATCATCATGCCGAAGATCACCGTTGGATTACCCTGGGTTTGGATGTCGGCGGCCTTGCTGCTTGCGGCCGCCGCGCCGGTTCGCGCGCAAGAGGCGCAGGGTTTGCGCGCCACGCGCCTGGAGGAAGCGGTCAGCGAACTGGCCGATAAGGTCGCGGACTATGTCAAGAACACGGCGGGCGTCAACGTCGTGTCGGTCGGCTCGTTCACCGAGCGTCAGGGCGGCATGGACGTGAGTTTTGGCCCCGCCATCAAAGTGATGATGGTGGAGAAGTTAGCCGCGAAGCCGAACGGCGTAACGACCGAACTTCGCCAGAAAACTTCCTTCAAGGGCGAATACACGTACTTCGCCGATATCGGCAAGATCGAACTGTCCGTGGCGGTCGTCCAAGACGGCCTAACAAGAAAGACATTCACGGCCGACGTTTTCAACGTGTCGAATATCGCCGCCATCATGGGCGCGACGGGGGTGCTCTCCCTCGATCTCAACCAGCGGGGCAAGGACTTGCAGGCGAGCATCACCAAGCCCGAGCCTAAGATTGTTCCATCGCCCCTCGAAGGCGCCGCGGGAATTCCCGCCCGCGCGGCGGCCGCAAAGAACGCTTTGTACGCGATGGAGATTTGGCGGCTCAAGCGCGATAAAGTCGGGCAGACAAACCCGGCCGACTCGGACTACGAGCCGCTCCCCATCGAAGTGGACACGAGCCAATTCCTGCGGGTCGAACTGGAACAGAAAGACCTGTACGCGGTGCGTCTGATCAATAACACGAAAAATTTGGCGGCGGCGACGCTGACCATCGACGGCCTGAACATGTTCACGTTTAGCGATGTCTCGGATTATCGCGGCTTGGGGAAAGTGCTAGTTCCCCCTGGCCCCCAAGGCGTGTTAATCAAGGGCTGGCATCGGACCGATGAGCGGTCCGATTCCTTTGAAGTTTGCGACGTGGGCGAGTCGGCCGCCGTAGGCGTGAAGAACGGCCCGGCCGGTCAGGTGGTGGTCGACGACAAGGTGGGCGTGATTACCGCCTTGTTCGCGGTGGCGTTGGACGTCGATTCGAACAGCGCCGCTCCCGCGGATGAGCCACGTATTATTTCGGTCGGCACCAAATTGGGACCGGCCCTCAATCAAGCGTACCGGCCCATGCGCGTCAAAATCGGTGAGAATCGCGAGGTGATTAGCATCCGCTACAACCACCCGCTGCCGCAGTGAATTTGCGCCGAACGTCAAGACTGATTGGAATAACCAAGGCGAACTGAGGAAATGGGAGGCCTTTTTCCCTCGGCGGCGTTTTTTGGCCGCCCAAATTGGAAAAACGGAATAGTAAGGTAAGAAGGCTCGCGAACAACCGCGGACGACCAGATAAAAAGACACGCCAGTTAGGCAATCGCCACCCCCCTCCTGGCGGGCCAGGAGCGACAACGGGCCAACCTTCAGGAGTCGACATCTATGCGACGTAGTACGACCTTTGCTCTCTTCCTCGGAACTTTCATGGCGTCTTGGCTGCTGGGGGGCTTCTCGATCGCCCGCGGCCAGGAAACGGAACCAGACGAGGGAAAACTCTCCGCGGCGGTTCGCCAACTGGCCGCCGATCTCAGCAAATATTTGACGAACGACGCGGGCGTGGACGAAGTCACGCTTGGCTCGTTCACCGGCGCACAGGCCAACCTGGCGCCAAGCTTTGGCTTGGCGATCAAGAAAGCGCTGTCCGATGAACTGACGAAACAGAAAATCACCGTGAAGCCGCTGGGCGCCAAGTTCTCCTGCAAAGGGGAATTCACTTACTTCAGCGACGCCGGCAAAGTCACCATCGACGCGGTGGTGCGCGAGGGCGCCTTCAAGCGGAAAACCTACTCGGAAGACATTTTCGACGTCTCGGACATCGTGGCCCTGATGGGCGGCACCGGCAAGATTTCGACCGACCCAGAACAGCGCGCTCAAGACTTGGCCAAGACAATCGAAGAGCCGAAGCCGGTCGTCGAGGAAACCTCAACCAAGTTTGCCTCGGAGGTCAAAACCCCCGACGCGTTGAACACGCCCGAGCCGCCCAAGGTGAAGGCCCGCGCAATCGCTGCCCAGAACGCGGATTACGCGATGGAAATCTGGCGGCTCCGCGCCGACAGCGTCAATAACCCGAACCCCATCGAGGCGGACTACGAACCGGTGCCGATCGAGGAAATCGAGGGAGGGCTGCTGTTCGCGTCCCTGGACATCGACAACCGATACGCGGTGCGTCTGATTAACAAGACCGACCGGCTGGCGGCGGCCACGTTGACCATCGACGGCTTGAACATGTTCGCCTTCAGCACCGTGCCGGAGTATCAACGGTTGGGCAAGGTGCTCGTCCCTCCGGGACCGAAAGGCGTGTTGGTCAAGGGCTGGCACAACACGAACGAGAACTCGTTTGCGTTCCAAATCTGCGACGTGGGCGAGGCGGCCGTGACCGAGATCGGCAACTCTGGCTTGAACGTGGAAGAGGAGATCGGGGTGATTACCGCCCGGTTTGCGGTCGCCGTGGATTTGAACAAGGGCGAATCGCTTCCTCCCGATGAACCTCAAACGGCCTCACTAGGCACCAAAAGGGGGCCGGTTGTGGGACAAATCTATACCGAAATGCGGGTCAAGATCGGCCTGGATCGCGAAGTGATCAGTATCCGCTATAGCCATCCCTTGCCGCCGCCCAGCAGCCTGTAAGGGTTTGGCGCCATCGTTCCTCGTCTTTCGCGGCGGCGTTCCGCCGCCGCGACGCGCGGCTCCGGACTTGCCGCGTCCATCGTTTTCTCTAACGTCCTACGGCTCGTCATGCGTTCTTCTCTTCCGCGCCTGGTGGCGTTTCTTGCCCTGACGACATTCGGCGCCGAGCTTTCCGCCCAACAGTTGCCCGATCGACGCACGGCCGAGGACAAGCCGCGATTGGTGCTCAACACGGGCGGGCACACCAACCAGGTCCGGGCGCTGGTGTTCTCCTCGAACGCCGAGCGGCTCTATTCCGCCGGCCTCGATAAAATCGTGCTGGGTTGGGAATTGCGCCAACGGAACAAGCCGGTACGGCGGATTAGCGCTAACCTAGCGCAAACGCTTCACTGGGGCATGTCGCGGGGCCTGCGGGGCGCTATCATGGAGTTGGCCACGCCCGCCGCGGGCGATAGCGGGCTATTGGCCGCTGGCGGGTTTAGCGCGTATGGGCACGGCAACGATATCGCCGTCTTCGATGCCGACACGGGCCAGATGCACTTGGCGTTGTCGGAGTTGAACAACACCTTGGCCACCGGCGGTCTGACGTTTTCGCCCGATGGCTCGCGTCTGGCCGGCGTGAGCGTCTTTGGAGACCTGTGGTTGTGGACCATCCCCGCGCCTCCCGATCGCCAGGACGCAGAGAAGTACCAGCCGCGCCAACTGCGAGCGGCCGAGTCGCAAGACCGACCCTACCGTGCGCTCACGTTTCTGGACGACGACCTGCTGGCCGCGGCGATTCCCGTGGGCCAGCCGGGCGCCGATCAGTGGGGCGTGGCCATTTATGATCTATCCCAGGCGAGTCCGCGCCCACGGCTTTTGCGGAAGGTGCATCAAGGCGCCATTACCACCATCGTGCGCGATCCCAATAGCCGCCGCTGGGCCACCGCCGACAAGAGCGGCGCCGTCTACCTGTGGCGCGACACCGACGAACAAGAGCCACAACTCTTGCGGCAAGGAAGAGAAGCCCTGGACGTGGCCTTCGGTCCGCAAGACTCCGTGTTTGTCACCACGCGTTTGTTGCCGAAAGCGGGAGTGGTGGGAGTCGAAGCGGCGTTTCTGGAACATTGGAAAACGGACCCGCCGCAATTAGTCGAGGAAATCGACACGTCCACCAGCCTCGACAACTACGCCTGCGCCGTTAGTCCCGACTTGAAGTGGCTGGCCTGCTGCGGTGACGATAACAAGCCCGTACTGGTGTTCCCCCTGAAAGACGCCAAAAACAACTTCGTGGAAAAACCTCTCACCGAGCCGGGGCGACAGCAACTCGCGTTGCTCGGAGTCGGCAATGCGATGGGTAAAGTCGCTTTCGCCAACACCCGCGACGGCGCCTATCAGATTGGATTTGGCCGGGCCGAGCAATCGCCCGCCGTGGACGCCGGTGTGGACCGCTTTTACAACAACTACGGCTCCATCTCGCAGGCGTACGACCTGACCAAAGGGCAATTGCTGGAGGGAGCCCGGATGCCGCGCGCTTTCCGCTCGCCCACCGACAATGCCCGTGGCTGGAAGGTAACGCCCGTGCAGAAAGGCCGCCAGTTGGTGTTGACGCATCAGGCGGGGCATCGCTGCACGATTACGCTCGACCCCGAGGACCAAGGCGACGGCCTCTCGTACTGCTTCCTGGCGGATCGAGAGCGGGCATTCGCCATTGCGGTGGGCACGAATCACCAAAACGGAATTTTCGTCTATCAACTGACCACGCGCGGCGAATGCCCCCTGTTGCGATATTACCGCGATCATTCTTACGTGGTTACCTCGCTGAGCGTCTCACCGGACGGCGCATTCCTGGCTTCGGCCTCGCTCGACCAGACTATCAAGCTCTGGAGCCTTGACGGACTAACCCGCTGGGAAGAGATCGCCACGGCCCAGCGCGCGGGCTTCGTGCATGCGGCGGGCTGGGGAGCGGTGTTCGCGCGTCAGGGGAATCGCCTGGTCGCCACCGAGGTGAAGCCGGCGGGAATCGCCTTCGCCCGCGGGATGCGCAAAGGCGAAGTCATCGACAGCGTCTGGCGCGTCGAAGGGGGCGCCGTGCGCAAGTACCAGGGCGCTGACCGAATGCTGGAAGCGCTCAACCGTTCCACGTTGTTCGAGCAATTGACCGTGAACGTGGTGCGCGGCGGACAGGTCGTCTCTTTGCCGCAGATCGTCCCGGCGTGGGAGCCGGTCGCCACGCTCTTTATCGATCGCCGTGGCGAGTGGGCTTTCTTCACGCCGCAAGGACCGTATGACTCCTCGGTCAACGGAGACCGACTCTTCGGCTGGCAATTCAACATGGGGCGCGACGTGACCCCCGATTTCTTCCTCGCCGAAAAGCTCGGACAACTCGAACAACCCGAGCGACTCCGCAGCTTGTTCGCAGCCGGGGCCGGCGCCGTCACCATCAACCAGCGGATTGGCGACCTGGTGCTACAAAACCGGCTTGCCAAGCTGGCCAGCATCACCGCCCCCCAGGTGCAAATCCTCGAACCAAAACACGCCGCGCATTTCCCCACGGACCAACCAATCACCATTCGCGCCCGGGTCGTGTATCCCCTCGGAGGCCAGCCCGATCCGGCTTCCAAGCATACGGTTTTGGCCAGCATTAACACCGCCGATGTGGGCGAGCCGGTCGATCGGAAGAAAATTTCGGCCAACGAGGAAGAACTAGTTTGGACAACCTCGCGCGTCGGCGCATACAACAAGCTGATCGTCAGCGTAATCGACGACCACGCCCCGCCGGGATCGCCTTTTGCCGACGCGGCCGTGAGTTTCCGCGCCGTGGCGCCCGAGACGCGCCCGCGAATGCACACCCTGGTGCTGGCGGTCGATCAGTACATTGATCCGTTCCCCCTGGAGTTTCCCGTCAAGGACGGCGACGCCTTAATGAAGGAGCTGTCACGTTTCTCGGTCTCGCTGTATCAGCCCGGCAAGTCGTACCGCATGGTGAACAACGCCGTATCGCTCCAGCAGACGCCAACGCAAATCGCGTCGCTCTGCGAGGACTTGAAACGCGACGTTCACCAGGACGACCTGTTGGTGGTGTACATCGCCGGGCACGGCCTGGCGTTTAACGGAGAATACTTCTTTGTACCTGCAGACCCCAGGATCAAAAAACTGGACGAGGCCAACGCACCAGTGGTCCGGAAAATCGGCATTCCCTGGGACGCCTTCCTCCAGTTGCGCGAGATTCCCTGCCGTAAGGTCATCCTGCTGGACACCTGTAATTCAGGTAATGCGCTCCTGCAAGAGCGGTCTGCGGAACAGCTCAAGGCCGCGGTGCGTCCTTTGCGGCAGTCGAAAATGCTGGTGATCACGGCCACCGCGGAAAATCAGTTCGCCTTTGAAGTCCAAAAGGAAGGCGTGTTCACCAAGTGCATGCGAGACGGGCTTGCCGGCCAGGCCGATGGTCAGACCGACGACGGCAAAGAGGAGCAAGCGATCAACGGCGAAGTGGACGTGCTTGAGCTAGCGCGGTTTGTAAGCCGCGAAGTCCCCAATCGCACTCGCCTGCTCAATACGCAGCAAACCCCGAGGCGGTCGCCCGAAGACCTGTTCCACGGGATCGACATTCCCTTGACCGCCTACGTCAACGCTCCGGCGCCGGTCAAGCAAGCCACCGCCCAGCGCCCGGCCACGGCGCAATGATCCCCAACGATAGGTCACTCGCTCCGCGAGTGATCAACCGCTTGTTTCACAAGCGGAAAAAAAGACTCCCTCCGCGTGTGTCTTCGACCAGTGTGGCGCCCTCGCTCCGCGAGTGCGTTTTCCTGCCGGCGTCCCCACCGCGCCGGGCGCACACGCGCCGGCGCCGCCATCCAATGCGCTACTCCTCGTAAAACCGCTCCACAAACGGTTTTCCGCCGTCCCAGGACAGGTTGATCTCCAGCGAGTCGCTCGGCTCGTCCACGGTGATTGTCAGGCCCGAGGTATCGGGGCTGATGTACTTCCGCGGAGCGTGCCAACGCTGCGAAGCGCCGTCGATCGACTCGGTTCCAATCACGGCCACGGGATGCGTGCCCGGCACGACGCCGTCATTCTCATCGAAGGTCGTGAGCGTAAAACGACCGTCCGGTCCGAGTTTCCCGGTCGCCGGGCGATCACCGGCCGGAACCACCTGCACAAAACCGTGCTCCAGGGGTTGGCCATCAATCAACACCCGCCCCGAAGCGTGAACCCGCCGTGGCCGATCGTCGCACCCCGTTGCCGTCAGCAGCAAGATGCACGGGAAGACGAACGCCGCAAGGCGCCAGGAGAAGTTTTGGGAAAACATGGCGTTAGTATCCCGAGACCGCTTCGCCGCCCGAGCGGGTCGAAAGGGCCCGATAAGTCGTCAAGGCGATGTTCGCGGAAATGAACGCCACATGGCCGTCGCCAAACACAAACTGGCCTCCGCCGGGATGTCGGCTGGCGAAGGCGCCGTTGAGCGGAATTCCATAAGGCGACGTGGTAATACCGGTCCCAGGCTTGGTGTTCACGGGGTTTTCCGTGCTTCGCAGGCTGCATTCGTGGCGTCCGGCGCACGCCCACAAGTTATACGACTTGTTGGTATGGGCGTCGATCACTTCTCCCACAAACATGGTGTTGCTCATTCCATCGGTGACTTCCTGGCGTTTGTGAGCGATTTTGTAGTTGAAAACCCCGGTGTTATACAACTTGACGTTATCGCCGATGCTGGAACTGGGACCATTGCTGCCGGCGACAAAGGCATAACTGCCCGTAGCCGCCAGGACGCCGCCATAATCGGGCACCGACGGTTGGCTGGTATCGGACGGACAGACCAGAAACTCGGGACGGGTGGCGACGGCCGCCGCGTTCTTGGTCATCCACGTCGACGTCTGGCACCACGGACCATCCAAAAAATCGAACTGGTTGTAGAGGTTCTCGGCCTCCAAAAACGGCAACAGCATCACAAATCCGCTCGTGCCAACCCGCTGCAACGCGTTGTTGCCATTGCAGGGCCCGGTGTTAATGCCATCGCACCCCATGCGCCCTGGCGGGTAGACCTTGAACGTCCCTTCATACAAGTCCAAAGCCAGGCCAATTTGCTTGAGTTGATTGTTGCATTGCGTGCGCCGGGCCGCCTCTCGCGCCGCTTGCACGGCGGGCAAAAGCAGCGCCACCAAGATGCCGATGATCGCAATGACGACCAGAAGTTCTACCAGCGTAAATGCGCGGTGGTGGAAGCGAAACATGATTGCAGTCCCCGGGGATGGAACGCGCCACGGGTAGGATGAATGGCGCAGGAAGATGGGATAATTCTACCCTAGCACGGGAATTAACGCCAGACTTTCAAGACGGGTAGTGGCACAGTTTGGCGACTTTCGAGATTGGCGCTCACCCATCCTAACCCGAAGCGTAAGCGAGGACGGAAGTGTTGCGTGCTGTCGTGCTGTCCTCGCTTACGCTTCGGGTTAGGAGAAGAATTGGCGAACTGTATCACTACCGCTAGACGAGCCTTCCCACGGCATGACGCCCGTGGTTACACGATGTCGCGGTCCCCGCCAAAAAGAACAGGAAAAACGCAGCGCTTCAAAACACGCCAGCGCGAACGATGTTTGGGTGTTTGCGCGCGATTCCGGCTTGTTTGGGTGAACTCAAACCCGAAAAATCGTGAAACGTGCCGGGCTACGCCGTGAATTTGATCCCTTGGGCGAGCGTCAACTCGCGGCCGTAGTTGATGGTGTTGGTCGCCCGGCGCATGTACTGCTTCCACGAATCGGACCCGGACTCGCGGCCACCGCCGGTGTCCTTTTCTCCGCCAAAGGCGCCGCCGATCTCGGCCCCGCTGGTGCCAATGTTCACGTTCGCCAGGCCGCAGTCGCTGCCGTCGACAGCCAGAAACTGCTCGGCTTCCCGCGCGTCACCCGTGAAAATGGCCGATGCCAGTCCCTGCGGCACATCGTTGTTGATGGCAATTGCTTCCTCCAACGTGCGGTAGCGCAGGAAGTACAGAATCGGCGCGAAGGTTTCTTCCTGCACCAATGGCGCGTCGGGGCCGATTTCCACAATCGCCGGTCGCACGTACGCGCCGCCCTGGGGTACGCCCTCGGTTACCGCTTGGCCGCCGTGGACGCGGCCGCCTTGCTGTTGGGCAAGCGCCAACGCCTGGTGCATTTTCTCTCGTGCGTCGTCGTTCACGAGCGGCCCGACCAGTACGCCCGCTTGGCGCGGATCGCCAATGGGTAGCTGCGCGTAAATCGCCTGCAAGCGTTCAAGTAGGCGATCGTAAAGGCTCTCGTGAACGATCAACCGGCGAAGCGTCGTGCAGCGCTGCCCGCAAGTACCGGCCGCAGCGAAAACAATCGACTGCACGGACAAGTCCAAGTCGGCCGAGGGCGCGATAATCGCCGCATTGTTGCCGCCCAACTCCAGCAGCGAGCGTCCTAACCGGGCAGCCACGCGCTGGGCCACGTCGCGGCCCATTCGCACCGATCCGGTGGCCGATACCAGCGGCAGTCCACGCGACTCGGCAAGCGCCTGGCCCACCGTGGGACCGTCGCCGATGACCACATTGGAGATTCCCGGAGGAACCCCGTCCATCTCGGCAACCACCTGGTCGAGCAAGCTATGGCAGCCGATGGCGCACAGCGCCGTCTTTTCCGACGGCTTCCAAACCAGCGTATCGCCGCAAACCAGCGCCACCGCCGCATTCCACGCCCATACCGCCACGGGAAAGTTAAATGCGGTAATCACGCCGACAGGCCCCAGCGGATGCCACTGCTCCATGAGCCGGTGGTTCGGTCGTTCCGAGGCGATGGTTTTGCCGTAGAGTTGCCGGCTTAACCCCACGGCGAAGTCGCAAATATCGATCATCTCCTGCACTTCGCCCAGGGCCTCTTGCACGATCTTTCCGACCTCCCAGGTCACCAGCGCCGCCAGGTCTTCCTTGTGCTCCCGCAACTTTTGACCGTACCGGCGGACCAGTTCTCCGCGCCGCGGCGCCGGAACGGTTCGCCAGGAACGAAAGGCCAATTCGGCCGCGCCGACCGCGTGTTGCACATCGTCCACGGTGGCCGCCGCAAACGCAGCCAGGCGGGAACCGTCGATGGGCGAATGAACGGCCAATTCGCCACCGCCGCCGCGGCGCCACGCGCCACCCACCGCCACCGCGCAAGGCTCACTCGTCACCCCCAGCCGCGCCAATGCCTGTCGAAGTTGCAAGTCCATAAGAGTCTCCCGTAATCCAGTAGAACCCTCTCCGCCGCTCCTCACCCGCTCGTCGCCCTCTTGCTCCTTGCCTCCTGCTCTCTCTAACCTCTCCGCGCTACTCCTCGGTATACCCACGGCTAAACCGCGTTGTGCCTTCGCCGTGATAATTCCAGCCGAAGCGGTTGCCCATGAACTCCTCAAAGTCCACGTCTTCCTGGCGCACAAAGCCTTGCTTCGGCAAGCGGCCAGCCACGTGCAAGTCGAGCGCGGCGCAAATGCCAGAGGCGGTCGTGACTTGAATGGCGCTCCACGGCTCGTCGTCGATGGTGCGCATGTAGATTTTCCGGGCGTCGCTGAGCTGCACCAACTGGTTTTGTTGCCAGCCGGTCGCCGTGCAAAAGACGATTACCACGTCCTGAAAGGTAATGGGGATGGCGTTCTCCAGAATCTCTTTGAGCAACTCCCGCCGCTCGCTTAGCCGCAGCTCTTGGAGCAAGAACTGCATCAAGTCGCGATGCCCTATGTAGCGGATCGTGCGGTAATTCAGCTCTCGCACCCGGCCGGCCAGCGTTTCGCACAGCGTTCCCAGGCCGCCGGAGGTGTTGAACGCCTCATATCGCACGCCATCCAAGGAAAAATGCTCCAGCCCTTCCAGGGGCAAGACGTTTGCGAGTTGCCCATCGTGAATGGCCTCGCAGGGATTGCAGTATTCGTTGATGAGCCCGTCGGTCGACCAAGTAAGGTTGTACTTCAGCGCGTTGGTGGGAAACTGCGGCAACGCGCCGACCCGCATGTGAACGCGGTCCAGCCGGTCGAATTTGGTGGCCAGGTGATGGGCCACAATCGAGATGAAGCCTGGCGCCAGCCCGCATTGCGGCATGAAGATTTGTCCCGGCGCCGTTTTCCTGGCCACTTCGCGCACTTGGCGCGTCGTCTCGATGTCTTCCGTCAAATCGAAGTAGCTCACGCCGGCCGCCAGCGCCGCTTGCGCCACGCCGGGATTGAAGCGGAAGCTGAGCGCCGAAAGCACGCTGTGCCGCCCGGACAGGGCCGAGGTTAATTGCCGCGGATCGGCGGCGTCCAGGGCGACGGTGTCTACCCCCAGCCGATCGCGGAGCCGGGCCAGCGCCGCGGCGTCCACGTCGCCCACGCAAACCTGGTAATCGCCGCTCTCTTGCAGAAACGTGGCGATCATCCGTCCGATCTTGCCGCCGCCCAGCACTAGCACTCGATGCATCGTCGTGGGACTCCGTGCGTCGCAGGCCTATAATGAATCTGGCGTCTTTTATTATAGCGCATCGACGGGCGCCTGTTGGCTGGCGGCGGAGCCTTAGCGACGCCCCAGCGAACCACGATGAAACGCTGGGGCTCCGCCGCCAGCCACCCCAACATTCACTACGATGGCAGAAGGTTTCCGACCGATGAGCCGCATCGCGCGGTTCACGCCCCGAGGCGGCGCCACGAAGGACAACACGTTATGGCCACGGAAATCCGCGAAGGACTCGATTACCACTGGACGACCCAGCCCCAGGCCGCAACGCTGGTGCGGGAAGTTTATGATGGGTTCCTGGAACGCTGCCCCGACGCCAAGGCGTGGGAAGCGCGCCTCTTGCGCGAAACGGGCACGCGCTTGCTGGACTGGATCGACCACTTGGCGTTGCCGGCCGACTCGGACTTGGCGCCGCGGTTGGCGGAGGTTGGGTTTGTCGCTTCTCGCCAGGACGGCGCCAACGTGTGGCGGCATCCAGGTGGATTGTTTCCCGCTGTCCTGATTCGCAACGATGCGGCATGGCGAATGGCAATTCACGCCGAGTCGGTAGCGGACTTCGTGGCGGCGAATTTGGGAAACAACCCGATCGCGATTCAAGGCGCGCCGCTGGCGCCGCTTCGCATGGCTCGCGTGGTTGCCGCGGGCGACGCTGAGTTGTGGATCGTCGAACGGCACGGCTTCACCGGCTTCGAACCGCCGTCGTTCTCGGCAACCCAGATGGAGGCCGTGCTGCATCAGGCCGAGGCGTTTCGTCTGCGGCGCCGCCGCTTTGACCACGACAAAGAAGGTTTTGAACACGCCCTGCACGTGATTCGCGAGGCGGTCGGCGCCGTGGGGGTCGATCGTGCTTGCGACTTGTTCTTTGCCGCGGAGCGCGACTACTGGATGCGGCGGAATCATGCAGCCCGCGTGCAAAAGGCAAGGCAAGACGCGCTGGGGTTGGGGTGGGGCAATCACGATCATCACACCTATCGCTCCAGCCGCGAACATTTTGCCCGGCTCATTGCCGCGCTGGAGGCGCTCGGCATGGAGTGTCGCGAACGCTTTTACGCCGGCCGCGAAGCCGGCTGGGGCGCGCAAGTGCTGGAGCAACCGCGAGCGGGGATCGTGGTCTTTGCCGACGTGGACCTGGCGCCCGAGGAAGTGATGGGCGACTTCGCCCACGAGCCGCTGCCGCCGCGCCGCGAACTGGGCACGGTCGGGTTATGGTGCAAGCTGCACGGCGAAGCCTTCCTCCAAGCCGGCATGCACCACTTGGAATGCCAGTTCGCCTTCGACGCCGCGAAGCAACAACTGGCCGAGTCGGACGTGGCCACGATGAAGCCCTTCACCGACTTCGATTATCTTCGCCAGGCCTTCACGCAAGGCGAACAATGGGCCGTTGATCCGCGGCGAGTCGAGGCGATGCTAACCGAAGGTTATATTTCCCAGGAACAGGCGGACAAGTTTCTCCGCGACGGCGCTCTCGGTTCACACCTGGAAATTCTCCAGCGTGACGACGGCTATAAAGGCTTCAACCAGACCGGCGTCAGCGAGATTATCCGACGCACCGACCCGCGCTATGCCTCGTCGCCTTGATGAGAGGCGAAAAACGGAGCCACGGATTGAACACGGATGATAAAAGAAAATCATTCTTTTCTTTATCTGCGTTACATCTGTGGCTCATCCGTTTTCGAGTTCGTCGGCCGCAAGGGCAAGTGTCTTTCGGGCGGCTTCTTCCCATGCGGCATACCAGCGCTGCCCGCCGTTGGGCGACCGCTCGGAAAGCCAATCGAAGAAGTGCTGAACGTCTCGCTCCGCGCGGGGAAGAATAATGAGCTTGTAGGTCATGCATCATCGGAAAGCGCATTCCGCCTTCGGAAGTCGCTCGCAAAGCCCTCGAACGAACGACGCGTTTCTCCGGACTCCAAGTCGCGCAGCACCGCCTTCACGGCGCGCACGTTCTCGCGGAGTTCTTCTGGCGGCGGATTGGAGGCTCGCCGCAGGTCCAGCAATCCTTCCCCGATAATCTCGTCGCCATGCTCGTCAACCTGAGCGCTGGCGAATTGGTGAAAGTTATTGAGTTCTTCTTGCGTAAAGGCCATCGCACGAAACCTTGGCGCCTTTGTTCCCTCTTGTATCGAGGCTCCATGCGCCTCGCATTGTATTCTCGCATGGACCGAAAACTGCGGAAATCTCGCGCAATAAAAAACGGGAGCCGGCTCCAGTGTGGAGTCGGCTCCCGTTGTTTTGGGGCGGCGCGGAATGTATTCCGCGCCACGCGGGTTTACAACGCCATCAGGCCCTCGACCTGCTTGGCCAAGCGCTTGCGGGCCACGTGCAAGCGGCGCTTGATCGTGCCCACCGGGGCGTCGAACTCGTCGGCCATCTCGACCAGCGACTTACCGTTGACGTAGAACGCCACCAGCGTCTCGCGGTCCAGATCGCGCAGCCGAGCCAGGCCCTGCTGGACCTGCGACTGACGCTCGCCCTCCAGCACCTGGGACAGCGGGGTAGCGGTCTCGACGCAGTTCCCCTCCAGCGTCTCAGGCTCCATCGGCAGATCGGGTCCCCGTCGCACGGCGCGGTTAATCGCCATGCGGTGCGTGATCGACCGCAACCAGCCGCCGAAAGCCTCGGGCTGACGCAACTGGTCGATCTTCTGCATGGCCTGCACGAAGACGTCCTGCGTCAACTCCTGCGCCTCGTTGTAGTCGCCCAGGCGGCGCAAGGCCACCGCGAACACATGCCGCTCGAAGCGCTGGAACAACTCGCCGAAGGCGAACCGGTCGCCCTGCTGGGCGGCCCGCACCAACTCGATCACCTGCTCCTGCTCGTTCAACAACTCCAAAGTCTGCGTAGTCACGGGTTCTCTCCAGCCAGATAGAACGAGAAGCGCGGGAGACGCTCTCGGGATGGGGTTGGCAGGCGCCGCAACGGCCGAACGAACACGCTACAACGGCAGCGGTTCGGATTCGCCGTATGCGACGCCTACTTCCTGGCGCTGGGAACCGAATTTTTGCGACAGGCGGCCGCATTGGCCCTATCGCGGTGAGTTCGGGTTCCCGGCGGTCACGCGGAAGCCGGCAAACGGACGGCGACTCTGCCGGTCCGTTGCTCGAAGCGCCCCGCGGCTTGCGGTCGCTCGGTCGTCGCGGTACAGGTCGTAAAATACGATCCTGCAAATAGTTGCGACGACTTGCGTTTGCCTGCCGCTATTGGCAAGCTCCGCCAAGCCGTACTGGCGTCGAGGCTTGAGCGCGAATCGAGGAGGACTAATAGCCCTCCCTGCGGCTGTTCCAGCCGCGCAGGTCCCGCATGTGGTGCATGGCAATGCATGCAATCCGCGGGACCGGAGGCGCGCAAAGCATCCACGCCACGAGCCACGAGGGCTTCGGCCACGCGATTCCGGCGGATGCCGTTACGAACCACGTTCACGATGGCGTTAATGGAATTGCGCATTGGATGCCTCCGCTGTGCGCTCAAGCACAGTGCGAGAGAAACCTGAGAGAAAAAACGAAACGCAAAGACTCTACTACAATGATACCCTTTCGAGACAAAAACCGGACAACAAAAAAATTGCCTAATTTTCGACCCAAACCAACCGCAAGCAATCCTTCCTTCTGAAGCGCGCGGCAGTGGGGCCGCAAACCCCACGCCTGGCTCTTCCTACGAAGGTCGGGCGGTCAATGCAAGGTAAGACGAGTATTCGATCCAAAGGTTCGCGGAGATTTGAAAAAAATATTCCGCACGCACGTTATTCGCTGAACCTTCCCAAACCTTGGGAAATCTGGAGGGCGGAAATTATTTCCGCTTTGGTTGGTTGCGGGAAGTCGAAGGTCGAAAGTCGAAAAAACAAAGACGAAAGCGGCGATGAATCGCCGCACGCCATATTCTGGAGTGCGGAAATTTACTTCCGCTTTCGTCTTTAATCGACCAATCGTTCGGCGGGGCGGGTTAATCCCGGCGTTCGTCGTCTTTGAATTGGAAGTCGTCGTCCAGAGGCGAGAACTCCTCCTCGGGCGTGTCGAACTGGGCAGACGCATCCTCGGCGGGAGCCTCTTTGGACGTAAGCGGAGGCTCCTCCACCACTTCCGGCTCGTCCGATAGTTCCGCAAAGCGAGGGAAACCGGCCGCTTCGTCTGTAGCGGGGCGGTCCCACGCGGCGGGCGTCTCGGGACTACCGGGGAAAAGATCCTCGTTCGCCGCTGGGGCGGGGGGGAACGGCGGCGGCTCCTCGGGCGAGTATTCCTGCATCTCGGTCTCGACCGGTTCCGGCTCCTCGATTTGGATCTCGTCCACCTCGATGTCGTCGAGGGCAATATCGACTTCGGCTTCATCCGTGGCGTCGAAATCGGCCGGCTCATATTCCGCCGGAGGGCCGGGAGGCGCGGCGGGCGCCGCACTGGCCCACGGCGAAGGTTCTTCGTCCGCCAGTTTTACCTCGTCGGCGTCTTCGCTGGACGTTTGCGGCCAGTAGGTGAACTCGGCCGCGGCGACGGGCTCTTGCCAACCCTCGGTGCTCGCTGCACTTGCCGCGGCGGCAGGAAGCGCCCATGCGGGCGCTTCGCTCGACTCGACGGGGGGCGCCGGTTCGGCCGGCTCCTCAGGAAATTCGGGCGGCGCCTCGCCCCAGCGGAAGATCTCTTCCACGTTGGTGCGCAGCACCTGCCGCCCAAAGTCGACAGCCCGCTCTTCGCTCCAACCCCGGTCCAGCACATACCGCTCGGCCAGCACCTTGGCCAGAATCCGCTTGTACATGTTGAACTTCGGCAGCGCGAACTCCAGCTTGTACATGTCGCTGTAGTAGCCGATCTGCTTGGTGCGCGGGACCGCCTCTAGCCGAGCCGAGGCGTCGTGCTCGATAAACGTGGGGGTGTTGGAATACCACCAGTGCCCGTTGGTGACCACGTTGGGGAAAATCCAGGCGTAGCTGGCTAATTCCTGGTTGGTCACGCTCGCCAGCACCGACACGGGGAACGTGACCTGCGGGAAAGCGTTAAACAGCTCGCGGTACTGGATCAACGACACCCGGCTATCGTACAAATCCATTCCCTGGTGAACGCCGCCTGGGTAGACACGGCGATTGACACCGATCATCAAGTCGAACGGCAGTCGGAACTCGTCGCATAATTCGGCCAGTGTCCAAAACACCCAATTGGCCGCCGCGCGGCGATGGGCCTCGCCGGCCTCCACTCCAGTGCGCCATAGCGCCTCGACCGCCGCGTTGGCCCGCGCGTCGGAAACGCGAGTGGGCGTAAAATCGGGCGGGAGCGAGATAGCGCACGCCTTGGCGTTATTCCGCCGGAAATGGACGAACAGCCGCCGCAGCGCCCGCCGCAAGGAAGCGGCGCTGGTGACCGAGGCGCCGCTTGCCAACTCCAAGCGTTCGCGGACCGAGTTGTTCGCCAGGTGGAACACCAAGTCGTCGGTCCGCAGGCAGGGAATGTAAACCGAGGTATCAAACCCTTCCAGGCGATCGTCAAAGTCGTTGGTCAGGAACACCGCTTCCAGCTTGCTTCGCCGCAAGACCTGCTCGGACCAATCGTTCGCCGCCATTTGCTGGGAGGCCGAATCGTAGAATTCCTCCCAATCGTCGGGCAGAATTCGATCGCCCGCGAAGCCGAAGAACTCGTGGGCCATTTCCACGAGCCAACTATACTGGATGGTGTTGTCCAGCGGCCCCAGGTTGTGCATCAGGCGGCGGACCTTTTCCCGCGGCTCTAGTCCCTCAGACTCGATTTCCTCGCGCGGCATGCCGGCCGAGTGGGCCAATTCCGTGTAATAGTGATAACCCAGAAGATCGGCCAGGTTCTGGGACGCTGGCTGGTGCGGGTTAATGTGCGTGTGCGGGTCGATGAGCGTCAGTTCGCTCAGTTCCGCGTAAAGGCGGTTGCGTAGTTCCAGCGACATGAAGACATTCCAGGCGAGAAAAAAGATACTCGCCTATTGTTACTCGACTCCCCGCGAGACGCAAACCACGGGAAGAAATTTCCCGGCGCGGCGTCACGCCATGCGCCGGAACGATCTCTGGTCGATCGCTTGGCCGCGCGCCGGACATTTCACGCTACGCCGGTCATCGCCGGTCTTCCGGGTGTTCACAAATTCCCGAGTGAGAGGGTAGGCGCCGGCGATACGGCTTAGGGAAAAGCAGGCGCCAACGCCCCCGCGCTGGGCGCCGTTTGGGCCTGCGCCGGTTGCGCGGCGCCTGACCTGACGAGAACCACCGCAACGGCCGAGAGCAATAGCACCGCCGCCACGATCCATCGGTCGCGCAAAATCCCGTTTCTCCTGGCCATGCGTGTTACCTCCTGTAACGCCAACGGGAAACATCTGGGCGTGTTCGATCCGCTCACGCCGCGGGGCGGATTGTAACGAACCGACGCGAACACGGCAACGCAAACTAGGTCAAGCCCAAGGCGGAAAATCCCGGCTTTTGCGTGCGGTTCTCGTCAAGAAACCGGAGCAAGCGCCCTGCCGCTTACCCGTACCATCGGCGGTACACACGCCGCCGCTACGGAAAGATTCACAGTCGCGGAGCAAGGTCAACTTGGGCGGCGATACGCCGAGGGTGGCTGGCAAGTTCCGTGTCCCGAGACACCCATGCAGAGGGCCGCGTGATCGGCGCAATCGTGGCGACCGCACTTAACGGTCCCAAGCGTGAAGAGGACGCAATCGCCACGACCACGAGAGTGAACCACGCCCCGCTCCGAGCGACTACCGTCGACCTTCGCACGCCGTCGGCCAATTGGATTCGTTCTTGATTGGCCGGCCATTGATCACGGTCCAATCGACTCCCACCGAGCACCGGTGAGGGTCGTCGAAGGTCGCACAGTCAGCAATCGTGTCGGCGTCGAAGACCACCACATCGGCCCAGGCGTCTTGCCGCAAAAGGCCGCGGTCGGGTAATCGGAAACGGTCGGCGGGGAACGAGGTCATCTTGCGAACCGCTTCTTCGAGCGAGAAGAGCCGCGCCTCGCGCACGAGCGGCCCCAGCACGCGCGGCGCCGAACCGTAAACGCGCGGATGTATGACGCCGTCCGCATGATAGATGCCATCTGAGCCGAGCATGAACAGATCGTGCTGCAAGAAGGGATACACCAGCCGATCATCGCCTTCGTGGAAGACCAACAGCACCGCCAGGCGTTCATCAATCAAGAGATTGATTAACGCCTCTTCCGCCAGCAATCCGCTTTGCTGCACGAAATCAGAAAGTAACATCCCCTGGTACCGCGCGTTGTCTTTTCCGGGCAGCCAGGCGATGTGGATTTCATCCAGATTCAGCCGGAACGCCTGCAAACCTTCGGCGAAGCGGGCGCGCACGTGCGGGTCATGCAGCTTGCCGAGCGCCGCCAGCGGGCCATCCTGCCACACCTCGTAGGGCAGCAGGTAGTTGAGCATGGTCGAGCCGGGCAGGTAGGGATACACGTCGAACGACAGCTCCACTTCCCGCCGCGCCTGGTCCAGGTAGGCGAATACTTCCTCGGTTTCCTCGGGCGAGGTCGCCTTGAGATGCGAGATATGGACCCGCACCCCCGAGCGCCGGCCAATTTCGACAGCCTCGCGCAGCGCCGGCAACAAACCGCGCTTGTAGCGGAGGTGCGTGACGTATAGGCCGTCGAACTCGGCGACCGCACGGCAGGCGTCAACCAGTTCGTTCGTGGTGGCGACGTTCTGCGCCAGGTAGTCCAGCCCGGTCGAAAGCCCCACGGCGCCGTCGGCCATCTCTTGACGAATCCGTCGTTGGATGGAACGCGCCTGGAAATCGTCCGGCTCGGCGCGTCCCCAACCGCATTCCATGCTGCGCAAGTTCGCGTAGGGGATGTGGGCCACCACGTTCTGGACCGTCCGCTGGCGAATGTGGCTTAGATACTCGCCGATGGTTTGCCAGCCACGGTATTCGCCCAGGTGTAGCCCGTTGAGCGTGCGCAGGTAGTAGAACCATTCCCGCCAGGTGTTTTGATTGACGGGAGCATAGCCGATGCCGTCGGCGGCGAGCACCTCGGTGGTAAAGCCTTGCGACGTCTTGGGGACGAAATTCGTTTCGCGCAGCAGCCAGCCGTCCGAATGGTTATGGACGTCGATAAAGCCCGGCGCGACGATCTTTCCCGCCGCGTCGATCCGCCGCGCCGCTTCGGCCGAGCGCAAGTCGCCAATCGCGGCGATGCGCTCGCCCCGGATGCCCACGTCGGCCCGAACGCGCTGCCGTCCGGACCCGTCGATGACTTCGCCGCCCACGATCAACACGTCAAACAAGGCCGCTCCCGGTGGTTGCAGGTCGCCAAAGAACAAAAGTGAAATCGATGTTAGCGTAGCGACTCTACAAGTTGTGGGAAAGACCGCCACAAACCGGTATTGTCGGCGAATGGACCACCCCACGGAAAGCTGTGGCAGGTAGACTATACTTGAGGAATGAAACGCGATTTCTTGGCGCCGGTCGCGCTATTGCTGACGTTGTTTGCGTCCTCCCGCGTTCCGCTGCGGGCGGAAGACGCCCTTGCGCCAAAGCGGGCTGCGGTCGACACAACGTTTCAAGAGCAGTCGGCGCAAATTGCGGCCAAGTGCGATCAACTGGGGCTGGAGGAGCAAGCCCGCATCACCCGCGCGTGGGCGGCGGTGCGCGATCCTTCGCGGCGGTACGTGTTCCTTCCCGCGCAAGACGATCGCCCGCCGCAAGACGCCCCGCCGCTAGTGCGGTTCTGGTACGACGCGTGGCGCAAGGCGCGGGGCGAGTACGCTAACGGTCTGTTTCCGCTCGCCCAAACCGCTCTCGACGACGGCCGCGTGAGCGAATGCCTGACGCTGATTCAAGAGACGCTTTACCACGATCCTTCACACGCCGAAGCGCGGCGCATTTTGGCGTCGTCGACGACCGAGGCGCCACGCGCCAAACCGGTGCGCACGCGGCACCCCAAGTTTGGATGGGCGCCGGGGCAGTCGTGGCGGGTCGAGTCGGCGCATTACGAAATTCGCACAAATTTTAGCGCAGAGGAAGGCGTCCGACTCGCACGGCGGATGGAACAGCTTTATGCGGCGTGGCGGCAGGTCTTCGCCGAGTACTGGTTGACCGAGGCCGACTTACGTCGCGCGCTGGACGGAGGAACGCTCTCCGCAGGCCCGCGGCGCAAATGGCAAGTGGTGCTCTTTCGCGACCGCGACGAATACCTGACCCAACTTCGCGCGGCGCATCCGCAAATTGGACTTTCCGAGGGCTACTACGCTCCGCAGGAGCGCATCGTTTTCTTCTACGGGGGCGAAGGGAGCAGCGAGACGACTTGGCTCCACGAAGGGACGCACCAGATCCTCTACGAGTTAGGCGACGCGGCCCCGCGCGTAGGGCTGGACTCCAATTTCTGGGTCGTCGAAGCGGCGGCGCTGTACATGGAATCGCTCGCATTCCAGGGTGATCGCGGCGCGGTGGGTGGGTTCGACGCCGAGCGGCTGCAATACGCTCGGTTTCGCGCGCTCAGCCAGGATGCTTACACGCCGCTGGCCGAGTTGGTTTCTTTGGGGCGGGACGACTTTCAGCAGCATCCCGAGATTCGCCGTCTGTACACCCAGGCGGCCGGTCTGGCGCACTTCTTTTTTCACGCCGAAGGCGGCCGCTACCGCCAGCCGTTCTTGCGTTACCTGGCGGCGGTTCACCAAGGACGCGATCGGCCGGAAACCCTCGCTCAGATGATGGAAACCGAATACGCCGCGCTCGACGCCAGGTACCGCGAGTTTCTGAACGTGACCGACGCCGACCTGGCCGCGGCCGGGCCGCCGGCCGGCGTCGCCATGCTCTCGCTCGGGGGAACCAAGGTGACCGACGCGGGACTGGCGCACTTGAGCCGGTACCCCGATCTGACCTGGCTCAACCTGGCTGGCGTCCGCGTTACCGATGAAGGAATGAAGCACCTGGCGCAGCACAAACGCCTGGAAGAATTGTATCTTACGGGCACGGCCGTCACCGACGCGGGCCTGCGGGAGTTGGAGGGATTGACCAGCCTGAAGATGCTCGACACCGCCGGCTCTCGCGTCACCGAGGCCGGCTGGCGCCGTATGAAGCAACTTCTCCCCGAGTTAAAGTCCGCCGAGTAGCGCCGCCAGCATCTCGCTGGTTTTTTGTAAAACGCTGCGCCTTGGTGCGCTGCGATCCTCTCCCGACGAGAACGATTCTCCGATGCGTCCCTGGATTCTTGCCGAAGCGAACTACGCCTACACCAAAGCCAACCGTTACGAAGTGGCGGTCCTGCCGCTGGGCGCCACCGAGCCGCACAACCTGCACTTGCCCTATGGGACCGACGTGTTTGAGGGGCAAACCGTGGGCGAGAAAATTTGCGAAGAGGCCCATCGCCGCGGCGCCAAGGTGGTGCTCCTGCCGACTATTCCCTACGGAACCGAAACGAACATGCGGGGGCTGCCTCTGGCGATGAACGTGTATCCTGCGACGCTTTTCCGCCTGGTCACCGACCTGGTCGAGTCGCTGGCCGATAGCGGCGTCCATAAGTTGCTGCTCCTCAACAGCCACGGCGGCAACGAGATGAAGCCGCTCCTGCGGGAATTGGCCGGCAAGACGCCGGTGCATCTGTTCCTCTGCAACTGGTACAAGATCCTCGACGACGAGTACAAGAACATCTTTAGCGCGCCCGAGGACCACGCTGGCGAGATGGAAACCTCATTCGGCCTGGCGTACTTCCCGCACCTCGTTGCGCAGGACGAGGCGGGCCGGCTCTTGGCCGACGAGGGACAGACCGCCCACACGCGCTTCGACGCGGTCAATCGCGGTTGGGTTTCCATCACGCGTCCCTGGACGCTCTTGACCACCAACACCGGCTCGGGCAATCCCCACGCCGCCACCGCCGAAAAAGGCGAACGCATGATGCAACTGTTGGTGGACCGCCTGGCGGGTTTCCTAGTCGAGTTGTCTCAAACGAAGATCGACGAACGGTTCCCGTTTTAAACAACCTTCCATCCACGTAAGACGTGGCGGCCGCGATACCGCAAGCGAGGTTGCTTGCGGTTTTGCCGCTTCGGAATGGGGGTAAGCCGGAAGACGCCTGCACTCCATCACCATTAGATCCGCGAACATCGAACCATGACCGCCAAACCACCGCACGGATTGTTCATTACGGGGGTCGATACCGGCGTCGGCAAGACCTACGTCGCGGCGCTCATTGCCAAGGCGCTGGTCGCGCGGGGTGTCCGCGTCGGCGTGTACAAGCCGGCCGCCAGCGGCTGTGAAGAGCGCGAGGGAAAGCTCGTCTCGGACGACGCGGTCGCGCTGTGGGAGGCGGCCGGTCGGCCGAACGACCTTCAGCAAGTCTGTCCGCAGGTGTTCCGCGCGCCGTTGGCGCCGCATCTGGCGGCGCGGGCCGAGGGCAAGGAGATCGACGCCGCGCTGCTGCGCTCCGGCCTGGCGGCGTGGCAGGGCCAATGCGAGATCGTGCTGGTTGAAGGCGCCGGCGGGCTGATGTCGCCCCTTTCCGACGAGGATTACGTGGCCGACCTGGCGTACGAGTTCGGCTATCCGCTGGTGGTGGTCGCGCCGAACGTGCTCGGCGTGATCAATCAAACGCTGCAAACGCTCATCACCGCCGCCGTGTTTCGCGATGGTTTGGACATGGCCGGCGTGGTGCTGAACCACGTTCGTCCGGAAGAACACGATCCGAGCCGGGCCAGCAATTATGACGAATTGAAAAAACGTTGCGTTCCGCCACTGTTGGGGCAGGTCGAATGGAATGGAGACTTCTCGAAAAACGTCGATTGGCTGGCGTTAGCTGGACCTAGGCGGTAGAACTTATCGCGGAAACGTGGGGGAGAATACAACGGAAACTCCCTCCCTGACTTTGTGGTGACTTCCTCTTCGGGAGCGAGTTTGATTTATGCTTGCTGGCGAGATTTATGCTCCGGATAAGATTCGTCTGATCGACGTGCCGGAGATGACGCTGGACCGTCCCGGCGAGATCCTGTTTCAGGTGGAGTTGGCCTGCCTATGCGGCTCGGACCTGCTGTTCTTCGAGGGAACCTATCCCGAGTTCTTAATTGAAGTCGGGCACTCGCTGCACGAGATGATCGGCACGGTGGTCGAAACCACCGGCGAGCGTTTCCGCCCTGGCGACCGGGTGCTTTGCGTGCCGGTCAACCAGCGCGGGTTGTTTGAGCGGTTTGCCGTGACCGAGCAGCGGGCCATTCCGCTCGACCCGCGAATTCCCGAAGAGCATGCGCTGTTGGCGCAGCCGCTGGGCACCGTGATCTACGCCTTGCGAAAACTCCCCAACCTGATCGACCAGAACGTGGCCATCGTTGGTCAGGGGCCAATCGGGCAACTGTTTACCGCGGCGGTGCGGAACCTGGGAGCGCGGGAGATTATCGCCATCGATCTCTTGGAGTCGCGGCTCAAGACCAGTCCCGCGATGGGCGCTACGGCGGTCGTCAACGCCTCGCAGGAAGATGCAACGGAAGCGGTGCGCCGCATCCTTAATGGCCAACTGGCCGACGTGGTGATCGAAGCCGTCGGCCACCGCGAGCAGGCGCTCAACCTGTGCAGCGACCTGTGCCGCAAGTTCGGCTCGATTCTGTTCTTTGGCGTCCCGCGCAAGCAGGTGGACGAACTACGGTGGTACGACCTGTTCCGCAAGAACCTGACGGTCTACACCAGCGTCGAGCCGGACTTCACCCGCGATTTCCCCCTCGCCATGCGCTGGATCGCCGAAGGGCGGTTGAACGTCGCCCCGGTCATCACGCACCGCTTTCCGCTGCACCAAATCCAATCTGCGTTCGACACCTTCCGCCACCGCCGCGACGGCGCGCTGAAGGTCTTAGTCGATTTCCCCGCAAAGTAACGTCATACAGCCAAAACGGCCACTTCGCTCGCTTCCCGCAAGCAGCTATGGCTGCGGAGTGTCAGAGAACGACACCGGGCGGCGCTGGTCGAGAATGGCGCCGTAGGCCGCAGCGTTGCGGTCAATCTCGTTCTTGCACAGCACGCGGTTGTAAATCGCGACGCCTTCCAAGATGCCCCGCCAGTTATGGCCGCCTTGAGGTTGATCGCCGAACATCAGTTCGCCGGAACTCCAAGTGCGGAAGTCGCCGCGAACGTCGGTGCGTTGGAAGAGCAATCGACCTTCCAGGTAGCACGCCAGGCGGCCGGGCCGGTAGGTAATGACCAGGCGCTGCGTGCGGTCTTCGTTCGCATCGGCCAGGTCAAACAGGTAATTGCCGGCCGTCGTCTTGAGCAAGAACCCGAAACGGCCTTGCGACTGCGTGAGGGCGAAGTTCGGCGCGCCGTCCACCCCGCTGGCCGAGAACACGATGGCGGCGTGGGTCTGCTCGGCGTCGTTGGGGCGCACGATGGCCTCGACCGACAGGCGCCCGGTTTGTTGACACGCTTCGCGAATGGCGTCCCCCGCGCCGCTGGCGACGAACGCTCCATCGTCCAGCACCAACGCCCCGTGTTCGGTCAGCCGCGCCCGACCCTGCGATTGGAGCCTGAACGGCCGCGCGGCGCCGCCCGCTACGCCGGTCTGCCCCGTGGGGGCGCTCTCCAACACCAAGGCGGCGCCAGCCAGGTTCGAGGGCCAGACGCCTTCCCAAACTTGCAGCGTGTCGGCCGACGCGAAGCCGGAACTCCCCGCCGCCACCTCGACCTCCTGGCCGTCACTGCGGCGCGTCAGGGCGATGCGTCCTTTGGTTACGCCGACCCGCGCGCCTTCGTCCGAGGCATAGACAAAGAACTCGGTGCCCAGCACCTGCACGTCGGCCGCCGCGGTTTCGACCGTTAACGGCGCCGCCCGCCATTGGGGAACGACCGATGCCGACAGGCCGCCAGCGGCCAGATGGACGCGTTTGGCTTCGTTCCTCCGGCCGTGGAATTGCATGACGACTTCGCTATCCAAGAGCAGCGTGGTGCGATCGGGATACCGCACCGTCGCTGCGGATTCTTGTCCGACCGCCAAGCGGTCGCCCGGTTGCAGCGAGGCGCCAACGTGGACGGCGACTTGCTGGCCCTCGCGCGTCAGGCGGACGTCGCCCTCGACGGCGACCACTTGTGCAATTGCCGATACGGGAGCAAGTTGTTCCCAGAACATGCTCGCCGAGACCGCGGCCACCAGCGCCACCGTCAAGCCGGCCCAAAAGGCGAACCGCCGCAACGGACGACGCTGTCGCCCACGTTCGGTTAGCTCCTCGGCCGCAAGCGAGCGCACCTCGACTACTTGCTGGAATAAGGCATCTTCGCCGCGCGCCTCGTCACGACGACGCTGGGCGACTTGAGCGGGAAAGTTGCGCCGGTCCTCGGCCAGTTTCTGGCTGACCAACTCGCGCAGCAGCAGTTGTTCTTTCACCGTCTCGGCCAGCGCGGGCGAACGGTCCAACTCGGCCGCCAGGCGAGCCATTTCGGACGGCGAAAGCGCGTCGCGGTCATCAAGATAGGACTCGACTAACTTTTCCAGGGGTTTCATCTTGACGACTCCGCAGCCAAGGAGTTGGCGACGCAGTCCTTAAGCGCTCCCCGCACCCGGTAGAGCGCGCTACGGATGGCTTCGGCGGTGGAGCCAATCGCCTTGGCGATGGCCGACGACGACATTTCATCGGCGTACCGCATGATTAGCATCTTGCGGCTATCTTCCGGCAACTTCTGGTAGCATCGGTCCAAAGCAATTTCCAGATCGCTCTCGTTCAGGAGGTGGTCGGTTGTGGACTGGGTCCGCGCGAGAATCTCGGCAATCGCCTGATCGTGCAGCCGGTCGCGGCGAGCCGAACGGCGAAAGTGATTGCGGCAGAGGTTCCGCGCAATCCCCTTAAGCCACGCCTCCGCCGCTACACCCGGAGGGATTTTGTCCATATTCCGATAGAATTCCATGTATACGTCTTGGGCTAAGTCATCGACATCCTGCGGGAAGACCCCCATCCCGGCGATATACGCCCGAATCCGAAGTTGCGTTTGACGAACAGTTGCGTCGAAATCTAGTTCCACCAGTCGAATCCTCAAGCGTCGAAACCCCAGGGCAATTTTACTACAGCGCCCGTGGTATTGCTTGAGGAAACGCGGAACGCAACCCCCGCTATTCTTAGGTGGTTGCCCGAGGATCGCTTGTGGCGAACAATTGGCCGCATTTGGGAATTTTCCTGCGCGGCGCGCGTGGCAGGTGGCGCCCGATCCACCCGTTATCCAACCAAGTGACCTCAGTTATTTCACGTTTCGCGACGGCCATTCGCTGGCGGCTCCCGATCCCGCGAAACCGCAAGCGCTATCGCTTGCGGTCAGCGCCACATCCTCGATGTTCGGGGAACGACCTCGCTAATGAATGGGAGCTACGGAACCCGCGATCCACCCCAATGAGGCTCGGTGTGCTGCTATTTCGCCGCCCCTCCGATAGTTACCTCCGCCAGTTCCTGGAATCTCAAGCGGGACAGGGCTTGACGTATCCCGAAGTTGCCGCCACCGCGGAACGCCTGCCTGATGGCTATGACCACGATTTCGCAGCCCTGGAGCTAGGGCGTGGCCAAGCCACATTCCTGGCGGCTCGCACCGCATTGTCCCATTGGGCCGAGTTCGACACCGGCTGGACCGATCTTTACTGGCCCCAGACGCCGCTGGAGCCAGGCCGCACGGTGGCTGTCGTGGCGCGGTCATGCGGCCTGCGGTTCTTGAACGCTTGCCGCATCGTTTACGTGATTGAGGAACCACGGCGCTTCGGCTTTGCGTATGGAACGTTGCCGGTCCACGCCGAATCGGGCGAGGAACGCTTTCAAATCGTCTGGCGGCCCGACGACACAGTCCATTACGAAGTAGCCGCGTTCTTCCGCCCTCGCCACGCGCTGGTCCGCGCCGCCTGGCCGATACTGCACAGCGTGATGAACCGCTTTCGCCGCGATTCGGCGCAAGCCATGCGTCGTGCTGTTGCGGGGGCGCTGTGAGCGAACCCAACCCAGCGTTACAATCGACCGCTTGCGAATCGCTCCCTGAAATCTTGATCGAGAAAGGCAACTCGCCATGAACGTGCGAACCATTTCCGGCTCTCCCGCACAAGCCGACGCAGCCGCCGTCGTTCTCGGGATCTACCAGGATCAACCGCTATCGGGTTTTGCGGCCGCGTTGGATCAGGCGACGGGCGGCGTCGTGTCGCGTCTCCTGGAGCGCACGGAAATCACGGGCAAGCATTGCGAGTTGCTCCCACTGCATGCCCCGCAGGGCGTGAAGGCGCCGCTCGTGCTGCTGGTTGGCCTGGGGAAACGCGAAGAACTCGACGCCGGCAGCGCGTTCCGCGCGGCGGGCGCCGCCTCGTTGCGTCTGGCGGATAAAAACCGCGGGCAAGTGGCGTTCTTTCTGGATGAATCCTGGTCGACCGAGTGGACCGAAAGCGCCGTCGCCGGCGCGGTGGTGGGATGCCAGGGGCAAGACTTGTACAAGAAGGAGAAGAAGTTCAACCCGCATCAGGAAATTCTCTGGGCGGGCGGCGATGAACAAGCCGTCGCTTCTGGTCTCATCTTGGGCGAGAGCATGAATCTGACGCGCCGCCTGGTGAACGAACCGCCGAGTCGCATTTTTCCCGCCTCGTTTGCACAGGAAGCAACCCAAATGGCCCGCGAGTGCGGGCTGGAAGTCGAGATTTGGGACGAGAAACGCCTGGAGCAGGAGCGCTGCGGCTCGCTGCTGGCGGTGGCCCAAGGCTCCGTGCAACCACCGCGACTGGTGATCTTGCGCCATGCCGGAGGCAAACCCGACGAGGCGCCCTTGGCGCTTGTGGGCAAGGGCGTCACGTTTGACTCAGGCGGTTTATCGCTCAAGCCTAACGAGGGCATGGTCACCATGAAGTGCGACATGGCCGGCGGCGCCACGGTCTTTGGCGCCATGCACGCCATCTCCTGCTTGAAAATCCCGCGGAACGTGATTGGGTTGATCGGCCTTGTCGAGAACATGCCCAGCGGCTCGTCGTTCAAGTTGGGCGACGTTTTAACGGCCCGCAACGGCAAGACCATCGAAGTGCTCAACACCGACGCCGAAGGACGCTTGGTGCTGGCCGACGTACTGGACGTGGCGGTGGAGCGCGGCGCGGCGCAGATCGTCGACTTGGCTACGCTTACGGGCGCCTGCGTGGTGGCGCTGGGCAACGACGTGGCGGGCGTGATGACGAATAACCAGAGCTGGTGCGACTCGGTGACCGCCGCCGCCCGTCGCTGCGGTGAACTCGCCTGGCAACTACCGATGTTCCCCGAGTATGGCGAGCAAATCCGCGGCTCGGTGGCCGACATTAAGAACGTAGGCGACGGCCGCTGGGGCGGCGCCATCACCGCCGCCAAGTTTCTGGAAGAGTTCGTGGCAGGCAAACCTTGGGTCCACCTCGATATCGCCGGTCCCGCCTTCGCCGAGAAACCCAAGCCCTACCATGACGCCGGCGCCACGGGCGCCTTCGTCCGCACCCTGGTCGAAGCGGCGCGGAGCGTGGAGAGAGAGTCGCAAAAATGAAAGTAAACCTTTGCGCACTCTCTGGGAGCGTGAGCGAATGCCGGTAGCTCCCCAAGTTCACCTTTCCGATCAGGCATGCCGAATCTCGATCGGCGCTCAGCATGAACAGGCTCCATTCCGCGGCGTGCTCGCCAGGGCTTTTACGCACAGCGCGATGAAAGCCGCGTGCGTATCGTTTTCCGGTGGAGCCCTCAAGGCATTAGTATCCAAGAAACAGGATGCATCGGCGCTCAGGAGGGATAACTCCTCTTCCTCATAGGCCACGAGCGCTTCCACGGTGAACCACTTTGTTCACGAGATATTACTGCCGCTGTTGGACAATCACATACCAGCCCGTGTCTTGCTGGTCGGCGGGGCGGCCGCTGACGAACACGGGGGCGAATGCGGCCAGCCACCGGCCGGCGGAGTCTTTGGATACCGGGTCGCGGTAATCGTCCGGCAGGAGGTTCTCGGTAGGGACGGCTTGCGGGTTATGCGACAGCTTGCGTTTTTTCGCCTCGCGCATAAAGTGGATCACGGCGTCGTCCACGTGCGGCAAGGGGGTGCGTCCAACCAGCGTATGCAAGTTTTCGTGGTGCAAGACCAGTCCTTCGCCGCGTTCGCCTTCGTCCTCCAGGTCTTCGTTGAGCACGTAGTACTTGCGGCTTTCGACCAGTAGCACGGCCTGGCCGGCGGGAAGTTTCATTTGCAAGTCGGCGAAACGGCCCAGTTCGATGGTGATCGCCAGTACGCCCATCACCTCGTCCTTGTCGGCGGCGCGAATGGGGACCGAGAACGCGACCGCCAAATCACCGCCGTTGGTGCTGCGAATGGTGGTCGAATTGTGGGGACGGCGGAGCGGTCGGGTCATGATCTGCTCTTGCGGAGAGTAGTCGCGTCCGCTGCCGTGGAAATAGTCGCGAAACGCGTAGTTCCCGCCGAGGCTATACATCGGCTGGCCGTCTTCGTCGGTGCTGGGATAGCGGGCCACCTGGGTCCCATCATACGATTGCACGAACCACGAGCGACTGAGGACGTTGGCGTAGTGTTGGCTCGCGCGCTCGTCAAGCCACGCCTGCAATGGAGCATGGAGGGCCGTGTTTTCCGGCTCGGCGTTGATCTGCTGGAGCATCCCATGCAACCGCGGATCGGCCGCCTCTTTTTCCAGAATCCGCCAGCGAACATCGATCTGATTGGCGATACTGCGCGCCGCGAACTCGGCCGAGACTTGTAAACTCTGCCGCCTTAACGTTTGTTCGTTTTGCCGCGCCTGCTCAGCCTGGGCGTGCAGCTTCCCTTCGCGATGCGCCTGGCGTCCCCACCATGCCGCGGCCAGACTGCCAACCACCGCCAGCAAGATTAACGCGACCAGCGCGCTGTGCGCCAGCGTGCGATTGCGCCGCCCCCAGCGGGCCAGCCGCCGGCCGATCGGTTCGTCGTATGCCGAGACCGGAGCGTCGGCCAGGAAACATTCCACGTCTTCGGCCACTTCAAGGGCCGTCGCATACCGCTGGTGCGGTTCGCGCGACATCGCTTTGAGACAAATCGCCTCGAGCGCCTTGGACGTATCCTTCTTAATCTGGGTGGGCCGGGCGAAGTCACCCCGAATGACGCGCTGCTTGATCTCATCGAGCGAGCCAGAGAACGGCGCCTTCCCGGTGAGAATGGTGTACAGCGTGGCGCCCAGGCTGTAGATATCCGTGGCGGGGCCTAACTCTTCCTTACCCGACGCCTGCTCGGGACTCATATAGGGCGGGGTGCCGCCGCCCGACGCTTTGGACGACCCGCTGGCGTTGCTGGGCATCAGCGTTTTTTCGTCGCTATCTTTGAACACGCCCTTGCGTCCCACCGACGCCGCCAGGCCCCAGTCAATCACGATCGTCTCGCCGTACCGCCCCAGCATGACGTTGCCCGGCTTGATGTCGCGATGCACCACGCCGCGGTTATGCGCGTAGGCGATGGTTTTACAAACGGCAATAAAGCGGTTCAAGAGTTCGTGAAACGGCACTTGCCGATCCCGAGCGGCGGACCGCCGACCTTGGCCTTGGTGGTGGAAGCGGGCGATGGCTTCATCGAGTGTCTCGCCCTGAATGAAACGCATGACGTAGAACAGGCGTCCATCGGCGGTTTCGCCCAGTCCGTGAACCGGCACAACGCCCGGATGCTCCAGGCGGCCGGTAATCTCGGCCTCCAACAAGAACTGCTCGCGGCTGCGCGAATCGGCGGCCAATTCGTTTTGGATGAACTTGACGGCCGCGCTGCGTTTGAACTGCCGGTCCTCGGCAAGATACACCACGCCCAAGCCGCCCCGGTCGTGATAGCGCAAATCGCCCAGCGTCGAGTGAATGACCAACGTCTCGGCCGAATAGCCCGGCGCCAGGGTGGCCAACGAAGCCGTCATCTGAAACGCTTCGTCCAGCACCATGCGATCTTCGGGAAAGCGTCGCAGGTAGTCGTGCTGGTGGAGCGGCTGGCCGTGGCGATGCCGATGCTCGATCTCCAGTCGCACTAGTTCGTAGAGTAGCTTGGAGCGTTCCGGCTCGTCCCAACCCGCCAGAAAGTCTTCGATGGCGGGCCGCAAGCCTTGCTTAAGATCGTCGTCGAATTCGTCGCAGGCCGAGTCGATCGGCCCCCGCCGTGGAACGGTTGAAACCGCTTCCAACTGATTTCTGGTCTTGGCCATCGTCCTTACCCTGGGGGGGAGCCATGGGTCGCCAATACGCGCCACCGACCGTTAGAGCGGATTATCGCAGATTTTGTTTCAACAAATAACTAGCCACGGTCCATAAGTTGATAATGTGTATTGCATCGGGTTACCGGCCAGTTTTTCCGGAATTTGCAGGATGCGTTATCGTTTCCACCGAGAGAACGACCAACGTCGCTGACCGCATTTGGGCGCCCTCGCCGGAACGCCTTACGGGAAAACACTTTGCTAATCGTTTGGAAAGCGATCCGGAAGCGCGGCGCTCGCCCCGCATTTCTGTTGACGCTCCTGCCCCGCAAGGCTTTTTTGTCCTTCGTTCTCGCTCGCTCTTGCTTCATCTCCAAGAACGATTTTCCGCGCCGCCAGCGCCCACGTTGCCCGTGTAATCGGCTTGGGGCGTGTTGTCCGCTATGATGGTTTGCCGAGCGATTTTTGCCTGGCTTACCTCGCGAGGAGATCATGGCTGACGCGAAGCGAATCACTTCGCCCGAAGATGCAGCGTTGGGGGAACTAACCGAACGGTTGGCGGCGTTGGCGCCGCGGCTGGACAATGACGATGCTTGGCCCGCCGAGCAATTAGAACTGTGCGGCCGGTACGGCGTCTACGAGTGGTTCCTGCCCGCGGAATTCGGGGGACAGGGATGGAGTGAAGCCGACGTCGTGCGCGGTTACCTGCGGCTCAGCGCGGCTTGCCTGACCACCACGTTTGTAATTACGCAGCGCACCGGCGCCTGCCAACGGATTGCGATGTCGGAAAACGTGGCGCTTCGCGAGCAACTGTTGCCCGATCTGTTAAGCGGGCGCTCGTTCGCGACCGTGGGCATTTCGCACTTGACCACCAGCCGCCGTCATCTAACCAAACCCGTACTGCAGGCCGAAGCAGTGGAAGGCGGGTTCGTGTTGGATGGATTCAGCCCGTGGGTCACTGGGGCGCCGCAAGCACAAAATGTGGTCACCGGCGCCACGCTGGACGACGGATCGCAAGTTTTGGTGGCGTTGCCGACCGACCTACCTGGGGTCTCGGTTCCGCCGCCCGCCAGGTTGGTGGGACTTTCGGCAAGTCAAACGGGGCCGGTCCAGTGCGAGAGGGTCTTCGTGCCGCAGGAGTTGTTGCTAGCCGGACCGGTCGAAGAAGTGATGAAGTACGGCGCCGGCGCTCGAACCGGCGGCCTGCAAACTTCAACCCTGGCGGTGGGACTTGCGGACGCCGCCCTCGGGTTTCTGGAAGACGAAACGCAACGTCGCGCGGATCTGGCAGTTCCGACAACGGCGCTGCGCGCGGAATGGACGGAAACTCGTAACAACTTGCTGGCGCTGGCCGAAGGCGAACCCGTTTGCACGACTGAAACCCTGCGTGCGCGAGCCAACAGTCTGGCGCTCCGTGCTGCGCAGGCCGCGCTGGCGGCGGCCAAGGGGACGGGGTACGTGGTGGGACACCCCGCCGGCCGCTGGTGCCGCGAGGCGCTGTTCTTCCTCGTCTGGAGTTGCCCCCAGCCGGTCATGAACGCCAATCTGTGCGAGTTGGCGGGAATCGAGGGATAGGCGACGCCCGCCTTCACGGTCACGCGAGAACCAGCCACTTGCTTACCGCAAGGGGAACTCGCTGCGGTAATCGAAGGCCTCCACGGCGACTTGCAGTTGTTCCTTGACCGTTTCGTTGGGCGCGGCGGCGACGGCCTCGCTCTGGCGGCGTACCGCGTCTTCCTGCGTCTCAGAGCCTGCAATGGCGTTGACCAACAGGCTGACGTAACGGCGGTTCTGCCACTCGTCGAGTTGGCACGCTTGGAGGGCGTGTTGATACGCCTTCTCGTCATCGCGGAAGTTCAAATCGGGACATTCCGAATACGCCGCGGCCAGATAAACGTGGGCCACCACGTCCTTTTTGTCGCCAAAATACTTGGCGAAGTTAGCGTCGCGTTCCGGGTGTTGGAGCGACGTGGAAAAATCGTCCACGGCTCGCGCGTAATCGTGCTTCACGCCCCAGAGGTGAGCGCGCAGGATATAGGCTTCAGCGTAGGTGGGGTCAAGCGTGAGCGCCTGGGTGACGTCTCGTTCGGCGGCGTCGAACTCTTGGAGCGCGTACGATTCGCCCGCGCGGTAGAGCAGCGCAGACAAATTCTTGGGGTCGTTCTTCAAGGCGGCGGAGTAAGCGGTCATCGCCTCGCGCCGTCGTCCCTGTTCCGAGAACTTCATGCCCCGCGCGAGGTATTCTTCGGGCGAAAGCTGTTGCTGCGTCGAGGCCGACGCGGAGCTTGCCGCGGTCGTGGGAGCCGAAAAATCACGCGAGGCCGCCGTATCGGAAGCAGTTCCGCTGGGCGTGGGAACCGCGGGAGACGCCGCCTCGCTGCCCGGCGTGGACTGCGCGGTTGAAGGCGTCTGCCCCTCGGCCGGGGTTTGCGCCGTTTGGGAACCGCATCCAACCGTCCAAAGCAACGCCGGCGCCAATAAGGCCGCAATGACTGTTCGCACCATGATCTCCCACTTTCGCACGACGACCAAGAAATAACGGAAAGCGGCGGTGCTTATACCGAGAATCCCCATCCCCTGGCAAGAGCAATGCGCGGACGTAAACGGCCCTTAAACGACTGGGACGCGATGGACCTGGCGACGGCAAACTTGGCAATGAACGGGTTAAATGGTCTTGGAAATCCGACGATTCGCACCACTGGCATTCGTTCCCTGGGTTTGGTAGGTTTCTCACCATCCAACGGTGTTCTCTCAATGCGTCTTTCGGTTTTCTGTCCATTCGCGAATTAGAACCCGCCTTCGTTTTCAGCAGATTGTTATGAAGCAGGCGATTCCCGGAGTATCTCCCTCCAGCGTCTCGGAAGCGCGGATCATGACCGTGTGGCCGTCCATTGCCAAGTACGGGATTGCCCGCACTTTAGGCCGGCTCTACGGAATTCGGGCGGGTTGGCAATTCATTACGGTGGGGAACCTGCTCGCGCTGGCCTTGGCGCCCCTTTCGGCGGCATTGTACTTTCTGCGCATCCTGCCTGGCGTGGGCGAACGCTACACCCTGACGAACCGCCGGGTAATCATCGAGCGCGGCATCCATGGTCGGGAGCAGCAATCGGTGGCGCTGGATCGCTTCGATACAATTGAAATCTCCGCGCAGCCAGGGCAGGAGTGGTATTACGCCGGCGACCTGATCTTCCGACACGGGACGACCGAGACCTTCCGCCTGGAGGCGGTTTCTCGCCCCGAGGGATTCCGTCAGGCTTGCCTCAAGGCGCACCATGCGTTTCAGGGCGTCAAACGGGCGCTAGAGCGAGAGACGGCCACCGCCTGATGCGGTCGTCATTGCCGCACCATTGCCCGACGGCGCATCACAAAGGTTCGCGCGCCGCGGAGCCATAGATCGCCGCCAACTTCTCGACCATTTCGGCGATTTTCCGCCGGCAAGATTCCGGCTCGATAACTTCGGCCTGGTCGCCCAACGCCAGGACGCGCGGAATCACATCCATCTCGTGCCCGGCGCGGACTTTCAAGATCACGCTGCCGTCCTCGTGCGGCTCGATCTCTTGATCTTCGTGCCAGGGATCCTCGATCACCCACCGGGACGCCCGCGAGCTAACGCGGATGCGAAACTCCTTCAAATCCTCGGCGGTGAAAATTCCCAGCGTGCCCTGTAAATGCTGCTGCGGGTCGAAATCTTCGAGCGGTTTGAACCATTCATCCAGAGCGGTCGCTTTCTTGAACCGATCCAGCTTGAAGTGGCGGATGCGTCCTTCGCTTTCGGAAACTTCGCACGCGGCAGCGATGATGTACAGGCTGGACTGGTAGAACACAATTGCGTACGGCTCGATTTTGCGCCGCTGCGCCGCTTCGACTTCGGGCTTCTGGTATTCGACTTCCACCACGCGGTGCTCCATAATCGCCCGGTTGAGGGTGCTCAGAATTCCGTGGTGGCTCTCGTAAGACTTGGCCGGCATGCCGCGAACGTACAGCACCCGGCGATATTTCTCATAGTGGTTCCACACGCCTTCGGGAAGCGCTTCTTTGATCTTGTTCCAGAACGATTCGATACCTTGCCAGAACGGCGTGCCGGCCAAGGGATAAAGCAAGTCGCGGCTTAGCGAAACGGCAATCAATTCGGTGGCCGAGGCGGTAATAGGAGTCGCTTCTTTGGCCTGCGGTCCAAACTTCCAAACTTTGCCGCGGGGCGAATCGTGGCTGGCTACATCGATTCCCGCCGCCTGGAGCGCCTCCAAGTCGCGCCGCACCGTGCGCACGTGCAGCGAACTTAGCCCCAATTCATCCACCAGGTCGTCGCGAATCTCGTCCAGCGTTTTTCCAAACCGCGTGCGTTCGAGGATTTGCAGGATCTTGTGCTGGCGTATCAGTTGTTCGTTGCGGGCCATCGCAGCGTCCTTCGGGGGTGGGCAGTCCGCCTATCATCATACGCCCCCCACCGCCCACGGCAACGCCGTGAGCGAAACGACATCGCCCATCAGCAATCGCGTCCAGCCGCGCGGATCGCTCATCCTTGCGAACAACCAACTTCCCTCTAGGAACCGGCGCCGCGCGCGACCGCCGCAGCCTCGCTGGGCAGTTCCACCCTAACGGGGTCGAGTAGGTTTTTCGGCCAAGAATCTTGACATAACGCATACTCCAGGGCCGAAAAACCAAACGGCCCCCTGCGCGGCAGGCCCCCATCACTCCGCAACGCCAAACGCGTGCTCGTCGCTTTTACCGAAATCGCTCGTCAAACGGATGCACCGGGCCAAGCGTCTTGGGCTTGGGAAGTGCCTTTAGAAGATACGCGGCGATGTGCAGGTCTTCCTTGGTGGTGATTTTTAAGTTGATGGGCGAACCGGGGACGATGGTCACCTTTTCACCGAGACGCTCGACCAGTTGCGCATCGTCGGTCGCAGGTTCGCAGCCGCGATTGGCGTACGCCTTGAGCAGCAGTTCCCGACGGAAGACTTGGGGAGTTTGTGCTTCCCATAGGCCCTCGCGAGCGACGGTTTCCTCAATCGTCTGGTCCTTACCGACGCGCTTAAGGGTCCCGGCCACCGGAATCGCCAGCATGGCGGCGCCGGTCTTCTCGGCGGCGGCGAACACGCGGTCAATCCATTCTTCGGCCAGGCAGGGGCGGGCGGCATCGTGAACGGCAATGTAGTCTATGTCGTCCTTCACCCGCTCAAGGGCCCGCTGCACCGAGTCGGAGCGTTCGGCGCCGCCTTCGACTACCTCAATACCCAAAATGGCCACGTTGGCGCCGAATTTGGAGAAAAAGTGTTCTTTATCGTCAGGCGAAATGACCACAATCACCTGTTTCACGTCGTCCCGGTTCACAAAGCGTTCGGCCGAATGGAGCCACACCGGGCGGCCGTCCAGCGGGGCAAACGGCTTTTTGTAATGGGCGTCGTGAAAACGACTACTTTTGCCCGCGGCGGCCAGAATGACGGCGAAACGCGGCATGGCGAGGCCTTTTCTGAGGAGGAAATAGAATGCGAAGGAACCATTCGCCACCCTACGGCGAGCCTCGTACATCGTCAACCGCCAGTTGATCGTGCGTGCGGCAAGAATGTCTGCCCGTGCTGGTCGCCGGAGCAATCGTGAGTCCGTAAAATGCGATCAGACCACGGCATTTGTGACAGAAAGGAACGAGGCAATCATGCCAGAGACAACCAAACGCGTACTGGATGTGGGCAACTGCGGGGTGGACCACGCCGCCATCCGCCGCTTGATCGAAGGTCAATTCGATGCGGAGGTGGTTCAAGAACATACGCAACCCGCGGCGCTGGCGGTTTTGCGGAAGCAGCCGTTCGACCTGGTGCTGGTAAACCGCAAGTTCGACCGGGACTACAGCGATGGCCTGGACCTCATTCGCGCCATGAAAGCCGATCCCGCTCTGACCGCCACGCCCGTCATGCTCATTACCAATTACGCGGCGCACCAGCAAACGGCCGTCGCCGCCGGAGCGCTGCCCGGCTTCGGAAAAGCCGATTTAGCATCTCCTCAAACGCTCACGCGCCTTGGTGAAGTGCTGCCAACAAAGTAAGCGGCAACACCAATTTGGTGTGCGGCGATCAATCGCCGCACTCCTGAATGACTATTCTTCGCCAAGCAATTCGCGCAGGCGGCGCATGGCGCGGAGGTAACGCATGCTGGCGGCGGGTTGGGACAGGCCGAGCGCCTGGGCCACTTCTTGATTGCTGAGTTGCTCGAAGTGCCGCATCACCAACACTTCGCGATCGCTTTCTTCTAGTTGTTCCAGGGCGTCGTGAAAGCGGCGGGCAAGTTCGCGCAAGGTGGCTTCGGCCGCGGGCGTGCGTTCGGGATCACAAATCTGGGCGGCCAACTCCAGGGTGGAGCGATCGTTGGCGGCGGGAACCGCCAGACGCTGCTCGCGATCGACGCTCCGCTTGCCCGAGGCGCGATGCCGCCGGTGCGAGTCGATAATCCGGTCCCGCGCAATGTTGCGCAGCCACAAGTGGAACGGCATGACCGGGTTCGCCAAGTAATCCGCGAGCCGCCGGTTGGCGTCAAGCAAAGCGTCTTGAACCACGTCGCTCACGTCGACCCGGCGCTGAATTTTTGGGTCGAGCCGCAATTGCACGAGGCGCCGCAGCGCGTCCCGGTGGCGGTCCAGAAGGCGGTTGATGGCCTCGCGATCACCCTGCCGGGCCGCGTCCAGAAGTTCTTGTGTCTTCTCGGCCTCGGGCCACATAGGGAATTGGGAACCGTGGTTTGTGACATCGCGGGGCGCGGGCGCCGCCGGAAGTTTCGCGGCGACGGCGCGGATCGGCCGTGTTCACGCCGCTACGACAACTACATTCTCTCACGCGTGTTTGGCCGCCAGTTATTCTTTCGTCCGGAGTTTCCGCAAACGCAGCCGCATGTTCAGCATTTCCACGATCACGCTAAAGGTCATTGCAAAGTAAATATAGCCCTTGGGCACGTGCACGCCCGAGCCTTCGGCGGTGAGCATGACGCCAATGAGCACCAAGAAGCTCAGGGCGAGCATCTTGATCGTGGGGTGCTTGTGAACGAAGTGCGAGACGCTCTCGGCAAAGACAATCATCACGCCGATAGCCAGCATCACCGCCACGATCATCACCACAATCTGGTTGGTCATGCCGACGGCGGTAATGACCGAATCCAGCGAGAAGATCAGGTCCATCATGGTGATCTGCACGAGCACGCCGGAAAAGCTCACGGCCTTGGCGTTGGCGTCTGTTTCCTCGTGCCCCTCCATTTCGCGGTGAATCTCCACCGTGGCTTTCCAGACCAGGAACAAGCCGCCGCCCAGCAAAATCAGGTCGCGCACCGAAATTTCGTCCACCTCGCGGTGCGCGCGCAACCATTCGGTAAACATGCCGAACTGGTCGAGCCGGAAAATAGGGTCATCCAGCGACATGACCCAAGTGATCGACAGCAACAAAAGAACCCGCATCACCAGCGCCATTCCCAACCCCAGCTTGCGGGCTTGCGGTTGCTGGTCCGCTGGCAGCCGGCCCGTGAGGATCGAGATGAACACGATGTTGTCGATCCCCAGCACGATCTCCATGACGCTGAGGAAGAACAGCGCTACCAGCGCGTCCAAGGGATTTTGGAGAATGGACTGGAACGATTCGGCAATTGCTCCCATCGTCGGCGGCTTTGTGGGTGATTAAGGTATGGGGGTCGCATGCGAAACGCCCCATCATACTGAATCGTCCATGTGGAGGGAACTCATCGATCTCTGGCCGGGAATTGCCACCGTCTTGCAAACGGCGCTGGCCGCGGCGGCTACGTGCCACGCCGCGACGCGCAAGCGGGAGGTGCGGGCGGCCATCGGGTGGATTGGCGTGATTTGGCTTTCGCCGTTTATTGGCGTCGCGCTGTACGTTACGTTTGGCGTCAATCGCATTCAGCGGCGCGCCCAGGAGACGCGCGGTCGAACGCCGCGCGCCGAGGCGCCAGACCACTCGGCGATCTGCTCGCTGGAGCGTATGGCCGAGAAATTCGGCGAAGACGGCCAACGCTTGGCGCCTCTGGTGCGGTACGTCAATCGCATCATCGACGTTCCGCTTCTTGAAGGGAATCACCTGGAGATGCTCCGGGGCGGCGAGGCGGCTTATCCGGCCATGATTCAAGCAATCGACCAGGCGGAGCAGTCGGTCGCGATGAGCACCTTCATCTTCGAACGCGATCCCGGCGGCAAGATGTTCCTCGAAGCCCTGCGCCGGGCCGTGGAGCGCAAAGTGGAAGTGCGCGTCTTGCTCGATGACGTGGGCGCCCGGTGGTTCTCTTGGCCTTCGATTCATACGCAGCTCAATCGGGCGGGCGTTCGCACCGTGCGGTTCATGCGATCCCACGCCCCGTGGCGCCTTCCGTACGCGAATTTGCGAAACCACCGAAAAATCCTCGTCTGTGATGGACAAATTGGATTCACGGGCGGAATGAACATCCGGCAGGAGCATTTGCTGGAGTCGGGAGCCAAGCATCCGATCGATGACCTCCACTTTCGCATTACTGGCCCGGTGGTGGCGCATCTGCAAAAAGCGTTTGTCGAGGACTGGGAGTTCTCCACGCGAGAACACCTGGCCGGCGAGCGCTGGTTCCCAACGTTGGCGCCAACGGGCGAAGCGTTGGCTCGCGGAATTGCCGACGGGCCGGACGAGAACTTCGAAAAAACGCGGCTGACTTTCGAAGGCGGTTTGGCGTGCGCCCAGCGGTCCGTCTCGATCGTGTCGCCGTATTTCCTGCCCGATCAATCTTTGATTGCTTCGCTCTCGGCCGCCGCGCTGCGGGGCGTGGACGTGAACATCGTCCTGCCGCTGCACAATAACCATAAGCCAGTCCACTGGGCGTCGCTGGCGCAGATGTGGCAGGTGCTGCAATGGGGATGCAAAGTGTGGTTCTCGCCTCCGCCTTTCGACCATACCAAGATGATGGTGGTGGACGGGCTCTGGTGCATCATCGGTTCGACCAATTGGGACCCCCGCAGCTTGCGTCTGAATTTCGAGTTTAACGTGGAGTTTTACGACACGAAGGTTGCAGCGCAACTAACTGACCTATTTGCTGCGAAGATGCGACGTGCGCAGCAGATAACGCAAGCCGATCTCGACGCGCGAAGCTATCTTGCGAGACTTCGCGACGGCGTCGCGCGGCTGGCTTCGCCCTACCTCTAACGCGGCGACTCGCCCCTTCGTCCTGGTTTTTCTAGAATGCATGGGCAAGGGTGCGCGAAGTCCCGCGGCGTCAGCCGGGACGATCTCGCACCGTATAACCGCGACGACCGAGGGTCATGGGTAAAAAGGATCGAAACAAAAAGAAGATTCGGGCCGACTTTCGCAAGAATGTGCAAAGCCGCGCTCGACTGGGCGACCTGACGCGCGGCTATGTGGAAGGTGCGTCTGAAACCGACGCGCCGTTAAGCGAGCGCGTGAGCGGCAAAGGCGAACTAAGCCGCAAACGAACCGTGATCGGCGAAGCGGCCAGCGGCGAGGGGGAAACGGTAGTTGGGGTGCAACTGGAAGTGGACCTGGCGGAATGCCTTGCAGGCCGCGTCACCAGTGTGCATGGGCTGGCCAGCGTCGTGCTTGCCGACAATGGCCAGGAGTACCGATGCGCGGTGCGGCGCCTGCTCAAGTCGCTGGCCATCGACCAGCGCAACGTCGTGGTTGCGGGCGATCGGGTCTGGTTTCGGCCCGCCACGGGAAACGAGGGGGTCATCGAGCGCGTCGAGCCGCGGCATGGCGTAATTAACCGCACCAGCCGGAAGCGGCAGCACGTGATTGTGTCGAACGTGGACCAACTAATCATCGTGGCTAGTGCGGCGCAGCCCGATCTCAAGCCAAACCTGATTGACCGATTCCTGGTAACCGCAGAGAAATCGCATATCCGGGCCGTCGTCTGTATTAACAAGATCGACTTGATCGACCCCGCCGACCTGGAGCCGCTGGCCGGCGTGTATGGGCAGATGGGATACCAGGTGCTCTTGATTTCCGCGACGACGGGCATAGGCATTTCAAGGTTGCGGCGGCTATTCCGTGGCCGGCAAACCGTGCTTGCCGGGCAGAGCGGCGTGGGCAAGTCGTCGTTGCTCAACGCCGTCGAGCCAAGCTTGGGCCTCCGCGTGCGCGAGGTAAGCGAAGAAAACGAGAAGGGCCGACACACCACGAC
>JAANMT010000027.1_pt1 | contig 120508 bp, 101 predicted proteins | sample 7279711 | NCBI WGS metagenome assembly JAANMT01 (sample SAMN14094538, study PRJNA606508) | bioreactor metagenome | isolation source: A lab-scale SPAN reactor treating ammonium-rich wastewater day 1 | place: Ireland: Galway | collected 2017-01-16
CGCACATACTCGACCGCCTTGTCGATCACATCCTTGGAGACCTCGATCCCGGCGTTGCGCGCCGATCTCAACGCCATGATCTGGCAGATCGTCACGCTCACATCCGCATCATACGGCACCGGGTTATAGCGCCAGCCTCCCTCATCGTTCTGCGTTCTCTCGATGAGCCTTACCGACTTCACCAGGGCTTCGTGCACGCGCGCCGCGCGTGCGGTATCACCACCGCCCTGCGTCATCCCATACACCTCGCCCAGAAACAAAGCCGCAAACCCATGTCCGTACATCGGGCCATTGGCAGCCTCCGCAGCGATCAGTCCATTCTCTGCGCTATTGGCGACAATAAAATCAACCCCGCGATCGATCACGTCGCCATAAATTCCCCGCCCAGGCACATGCCCGTCAGCCATGAACGCCAGACTGCACAGCGCCGTTATCGCAACATTACGTCCAAATCGTCCGCCCGCAAACGACCCGTCCGGCTGCTGCTGACTCGCCAGATACGCAAGCCCGCGATCGACCGCACGATCCAGCGCCGGCGTCATCTCGTCCGCAGCTGCAACGTTCGCCGCACTCTGTCGCTCGCGCACTTCGGGCTGCCCGCTGCCGTTGGTGGCATCCTGTGCCATCGCCAGCCCCACCGCCAGCCCAGCCAGCGCACTCACACTGCATGCCTGGGTACAACGCAACGCCCCGCGTTTCATCGCCGATCCTCCGCTAGTTTGCGGTAATACGCCTCTGTCAGCCTCTCGTACAGCGAGCTGTACCGATCCGACACGCCCTCGATCAGAGCATCGCGCACACGATCCGGCAGACGTCCCCACGCCGCACTCCCCGCAGGGGCATCGGGCCGCAGATCGCCATCCTGCCTCGATGGATTTTCTTCCGCCGAATCCGGATCGCCCGTCTGCTGTTGTTGGTGTTGCCCTTGCTGTTGCTGCTGCTGCTGTTGTTGCTGTTGCCGGCTCGACGACGACCGCCTCGATCGCTGCTGGTTCTCCTGCTCGCGCGCCGACGCAATGACTTCATCAAGCCTGCTCAGGATCTCATCGTGCAGCCTCTGCGTCTGCACACCAGTGTCCTTCCCACGCATCAGGCGCTCCGCACTGTCGCCCATAAGCTCCGCAGCCTGTGCCAATCGCTCGCGAGCCTCATCTGCCGTAAGCGTCCGATCCAGTGCAACGCGACTCTGGTCCGCCAGCAGTTCCTCCACCGCATTGCGACCTGCATCGTTATCACGTGCCGAGGCGTCTTCGAGCCCCAGAAGCTGTTCCAGACTCGGCATCCTCGCTCTGCTCGGCCGAGGCTGCTCGCCAGAGTCCTGTGCCCACCCAGCGCCCGCCAGCAACATCCCCGCGAGAAGCACGATGGTCCATCTCATGGCGAGCCTCCTTCTCGAGGCCGGCTGGGTCCCTGCTGTTGCTGTTGCACACGCTCGATCAGCGATTTTGCCTGACGTGCAAGTTCATCCTGCATCTCGGCAAGGTCATCGATCTCCGCCCCGCCGCCCACATCATGCAGTTCGCGCGTCCGCAGCGCGACCACCGCCTGCATCGAGCGAAGCAACTTCAACTCCGCCATCGGCGGAAGCAAAGGTTCATTCTCGCTGCCACCTCCACCTCCGCTTCCCCCACCACCAGCACCATCCGCACCCTCATCAAAATCCCGCTCAGGCGAAGGCACGTCCGAAAGCACTTCAACCAGCACCCGCAGCAGTTCCACCGCTTCAGCCTGCGCGCTGATCGTCGATGCTGAAACTTCGCCACTCGCCAGGTCCGACGCAGCCCGCTCGGTCAACCGATCCAACCTCCGATGCGCAAACTCGAACATCGCCGCATCCACCAATCCCTGTGTCCCCTTGAGCAGATCGTCCAGCGACGCTCGGATGGTCTCCTGTCGCTGCCCAAGCCCGCGTGCCGTTGCGCGATCGCGCCTCGACAAAACCTCGCCCACCAACGGCCGCGATTCATCGCGCACCACGATCTGCTGTTCGAGTTGCTCGCGGTACGCGCTGCGCAGTTCACGGATGATCTGTTCGCGTTCCTGCTGCTCCAGTTGTTCCTCAAGCTTCTGCGCCTCCGCACGCGCCTCACGCAATCGCGACAGGCTCTCGTGCTCGCGCCGCTCAGCCTCATCAAGATTCTGCGGCTCGGCACGCAACGCAGAAATCGCGCTCGCCTGAGCAACCTGCGCATCATCAAGCAGCCCGCCCACCACACTCAGCTCCGGATCGCGCGCCTCAACCTGCACCGCAAGCGTGTTGTCACGCAGACGCATCATCCCCCGATCAAGCCCCTCAGCATTCTGCACCCGCGCCTCGGCAAGTCGTTCCAGTTCTGCCTCCTGCGACACGATAAGCGACTCGATCGACTCAAGCAGACTCGCCAATTGCCGCAGCAACGCGGCGTTGCGGTTCCGTTGTGCGTTGTTGATCTCATCGAGCATGCGCTCAAGGGCCTCGAGCGCCTGCTGCTGTTCGCCTCGAGCGCTCGAAGTCTGGTTCTGCTGAATGTTGTCCGCAGCTTCTTCCAGCTGCTGTGCAACCTGCTCTTGACGCCCCTGCCTCGATGCCTCTGCCATCGCCGCCGCCTGCGACGGATCGGCCTGTCTCAACTGTTCGCTGCGCTGCGACAACTCCTCGATGGCCTCGGCCGCCTGCCGCGCCGCCTGCCGCTGCCGATCCGCTATCCGGTCCAGTTCTGTCCGCTCCGTCGGCGAGAGTTCGCTGCGATCGCGCCCGATCATGCGCGAGCCCGTCCGTTGAGTCTCTTCAATCAGCGCACGCTGCTCTTCTACCACCCGCTCGAGCGCACGCCGCGCAACCCACCCATCTTCCCCCCGATCCAGTTGCCGAATCAGATTCGAGAGCTCATCGCGCACACGTTGCTGCTCGGCCTCGCCCGCCCCACGATCGCCTTCACCCGCCTCCGCTAGCGCCCGAGCCGCTTCATCCGATGTCGATGCTGCTTCTCCAATCGCCGCACCAACATCACGCAACAGCCCCTCGATGGCCCCATCCGCCAGCGCATTTCGCAGCCGACGTTGTTCAAGCCTCGATACGGTTCCTCTCTGCGCCGAGATGCGGTCCGTCAACTCCGCCTGTTCTCGCGCAAGGGCCTCGCTTGCCCCCTGTTCGCTCCGTCGTTGCGCCAGCCGCGACTGCTGCTCGTCAAGCCGCATCGCCGTCTGCCGAAGCCCGGATAACTCGGCCCGAATCTGTTCGAGCAACTCCGTCTCGCTGATAATCCTCAGCCGCCGAATCGTCGAGCGCACCTCGCTCCGTTCCGAGAACCCCGCGTGCCCCAGCGTGTCGCGCGCGACACTCGAAACCCACACCTCGTCGCCCGCTGTCGCGCCCGTTTCGGCCACTTTCAGCTGAGCCTTCGCGCTCGCTTCTCGCCCAAGCCGCCCTTCAGCGCGATCGAGCTCACGCCACACGCCGTTCGCTTCAGGCGCTCCGCCCTCCGACCCCGCAAGCCGACGCGCCACCATCGTCTCGATCGACAATTCCACCAGCCCAAGATCGTCACGAGCCTCGGCCGACAGCCCAACCACCGCCTCCGCAAGCAACTGTTCATCGAACCCGGGCTCGACCACCACTACCTCGGGCGGGCCATCCTTCACCACGTCAAACGAAAACACCGCATCATCACGATTGTGCAGCCCGAACTCATCGACTAATTCCACACGCAGCCGCACCGACTCGACCAGCGTGGCGCCAATCACAATGCTCTTGCCAACATGATCGACCGTCACATCCTGTGATCGCTCGCGAAGAGGCTCAAGCCAATCCGCCAACCGACCACCCAGTGCAGGTGGTAGCACCTTATTCGAAACAATCGTCACTTCCACTCTCGAACCAGCAAGCACCCGGCTGACCATCGCTCGCTCATCCTGTCCCCGCCCCAGGTCGCGGCTATCACTCGCCGCGAATCCCGCCGCCGCCGCGTCAGGCAGCGCATACTCCGGTGGCACGATCCGAACCATCGCCGACGCAATCGCCGGCGGCGAAACCACACGCACACGACGGACCAGCGTTTCATCATCCTCCGTCAGATACTGATACTCGATCCACCCGCCCTCAGCCCTCGCACCAGTCGTCGCCAAGACTTCCATCGGGTCGAGCAGGCGTTCATACAACTCGCCCGAACCAGTTTGTCGCATTCCATAGGGCGACAGATCAACCCGACGGTCCTGTCCCGTCAGCGCGCTCGTCCGCCAAGGCCCCACCTGATCCTCAACCACGCCGCGATAGCGCACACGCACCGGCGTCTTGCCTTGCCCCCGGTTCGTTCGCACAATCGCGCTCCGCATCGGCAACGCCGTGTCGATCGCGTGCGTCTCCGTCGACGTAATATCCACCGCCCACTGCCGCTTGGGCCAGTCAACCCCAGTCCAAGGCATGAGCATGCGCTCAGCACCAATACGCGAAAGCGTCGGCTGCACCACCACGCTCAGCATCAGCACAACCATCGTCGCGCCAAAAATCCCCGCTGCCCGCAGCGCAGGCCGCTTGCGAAACACACGCACCTTCGACCCGTCATCCCACCGCCGAAGAGCCTCGGCAATCACCGCCGCCCGCATCTCCGCCGATTCATGCCCGTGTCTCTCTTCGTCCGCCAATTCCAGCGCCGACGCCAGCAACCCACGCAGTTCGCCCCCCTCGCCCAAGGGCTGCCGTTCGACACGCAGAGCCAACTCACACAACGAGGGATTGAACTTCACCGCAGGCCACACAAAACGAAGAAATCCCCACACCCCCACCACCAATGCCGCGCACAACCCCACCGCTCGCACCGCCATGGGCGAACGCAATACAAAATCCGCAATCGCTCCGACCATCACCGCCGCCACCGTACACGCCACACCCAGCAGCAGCACCCGCAAGACCAGCAGCACTCGCGCCCGCACCCGGATCGCTTGCAACGACCGCTCCAGCGATCGCAACGCCTCAACCCGGGTTTCTTCCGCCTCGTGCACGTCGATCTCCATCCTTTCCTATGTCTATTCCCATTCCGCCCGCGCGGGTTCCCCAAACAAAAGTCCAAACGCCCCCTCATCCCCTATCGGCATCACCCACGACCCCGATTCACGCCAGCCTCACCACCCGCCTCCCAACCCATTCCAACGCCAACAAGACCACCAAAACCACCAAAACAAGGGGTTTGTCCCACAGCGTGCTGATCTCCGGCTCTCCCGCGATTGTCACCGCCCTGTTCGGGAGACTGGCCTCCAATTGTGCCAACCCATCCGCCGTCAGAATGCTTCCACCCGTCGACTCCGCCAGTTCGCGCAGCAGTTCGTGATTCGTCTGAGGCGTGCGCGATTCATCGTCCGGCCACACCACCGTTACAACCCGACCCTCCCCGGTTGTGGGCATCAGCGGGTCGTCAATCGCAACCACGTACCGCCCGGGTCGATCGGGCACCCATGTCCCACCAAAGTGCCGCCCGCGACCGTCAGCCTGCGGATCAAGCGTCACCCTGGCTCCCGATGTCTCCGAACCCACGCGCACCGACACGGCCGAAGCCCGTGAATCAATCAGTGATTGATCCAGCAGTTCCACCCCGATCCGAACAGGTTGGCCCACCAGCGCCGCTTCGGGTGATGCGGTTAGCAGCACCGCCCGATCGCCGCGCGCCAGACTCGCCCGCCCCAACTGACGGATCATCGGCACCCAGAACCGCTCGCTCAGATCCTCACCGCGCCCATACCTCCAACGCCACGTCTCGTCCGTAGCAACATACACACTCACCCCAGCCCCGAAACGCATCATCAGCACACCGGCAGATGTGCCGTCTGCAACGCCGCGCTCCGTCTCGAACGTCGCCAGCGCAACCGCCCCCGGCTTGATCGCAGCAGGCGCGATCTGCTGCGCCCAGTGCAGCCTCGCCCATCCCGTATTGTGGTCCGACAAAATCTCAGGCCACCCCGCATCCCCCGATGTCGCGCTCGTTGCGTCGCTCATCTCAAGCAGCGAAAGGTCCGCAGCCGCCACGGTACGCCGCATCGTCACCGGCTCGCGCCACACACGCACCGCCTGCTCGACATCAAGCGACATTGGCAGAAGGTCCGCAAGCGCCGTTCCACGCCATGCCAACGGAACCGCGCCCGGTCCGCTCGCCCAGATCAGCCCCGCACCACGCTCGGCGATGTGCTGCCGAAGATCGATGAGTGTGTCCTCGCCGATCAGTTCGGGCCGCAGGTCGCCGATGACAATGACGTCGTACTGCGCCCACTCCTCAACCGAACGGGGCAGCGCGTCGATCTCGACATCGCCCTCCTGCAAATATCGCCTGTTCGCCGACAACAACAGCGACGACGACCGAATCGACCGCTCGCGCAACAGCAGCGTCTTCAGATATCGATGCTCCCACCGCGGATACCCATCCACATACAGCACGCGCAGTGGACGATCGACCAATTCCACCGAAACCTGCGCCCTGTTGTTGTCCGCGATCAGATCATCCTGCTCAGGGAGTAACGTCACCGTCAGCCGCCGACTCCCTGCCTCGGAGAGCTGCGTCGAAAGACGCACCGTCGCATTACCATCAGCCGCGACCTCAACTTCCTGCTCGTCGACAAGTTGATCTGTCATCGCTTCGCGCAACTGCAACCGCGCCCGCCCCGAAGTCGCACCTCGATGCTCGATCTCCACGCCGACGGTCACGACATCATCGACAAACACCATCTCCGGTGCCACCACACGCCGAATCGACATGTCCGAAATCGGGTCCGCGCTGCCCAGCGCGACCGCGTACACCGGCACACGCTGCCGCTCAAGCGAGCGCCGCACCGCACGCGAAACTGCATCCACCGACTGCCCATCCGAGAACAGCACAATCGCCGACAAAGGCCTCGCAGCCACACGCTGCAACGCGGCCTCCATCGATGCCCCGATCGCCGTGCTCCGACCTTCCGCCATCCCCAGCAGCCCAGGCTCCTCCAACATGCGGCCATCAAGTTCGTACGCCGATGAATCAAATCCGAGCCACACCACACGCTTGTTGGCGTCAATCGACACCAGCACAGGCCTGGCCGCCCCCAGAATCTCCTGCAACTGCTCCTCGCGCGACACCAACGCCGGCCGCACCCCCGCGTCCGCAATCATCATCGACTGCGACCGATCAACCATCATCACAACCCAGTCGGGCTCCACCCGTTCATTGCTCTTACGCAACTCCGGCCCGCACGCCACCACCAGCAGCACCATGATGAACACAGCGCGCATGCTCGCAAGCGCTACTCGGACGGGCCGCGAAACACTCAGCCGCGCATACGAACTTGCGACAATCGCTACAACGACCGCCACCACAATCGCCCACATCCACGCAGGCACCGGCCTCGCAAAACCAAACACCGCCTCCGGATCCGAGAACCCCAGCCCATCGAGCCCAAACAGTGTGTCCAGTAACCCGCTCACGCCGCACCTCCGGGCGCCACCGACACGCCCGCGTGACTCGCAACTCGCGCAGCAAACATCTCCAACGCCGCCAGTGCCGCCGCCGCAAACAGCAGCATCCACGCAAAACCAGCCCCGCGCGTTTCCCCAGCCTCACCGCTCGCCGCAAGCGCGCCAGCCACATCGCGACCCGCTATCAAACGCACCGGCGAATCCGTCACACCACGCAACCAGTCCGCCACCGCGCTCTCGCTCAACGCCGACGTATCCGAGCCTGCATGATCGGCATTGGCCACCACCGTCACCCGCGGCGAACCCGAAACATCAACCGCACGCCACACACCCGCCTGCCGCAGCACAGCTGTCGGCGCACCATCACGCAATGAAACGCGCGGACCCACACCAACCGGAACCAACTCCACCACGCCACTCGGTCGAGGTGCCTGTACGCCGCTCACCAACATCAAGCCCTGTGATCCTCGCGCCACACCTTGCCGCACCACTTCCTGCATCAATGGCACCATCAACGGCTTGGCCGGCAAGTCCGTCCATGTCGGGTCCAGTGCTGTCGACAACAACACCACAACCCCACGCGAGCCCTCGGGCACACCGATCAGTAGCACCGGCTCTCCGCTCGCCGTTCGCAATCCCACTTCCCCCGACACAATCGGATCAGATTCCAGCCGATCACCTGCCAGCGATGAACTTCCTTCCGGCTTTAGCCCGACCGTCACGTCCAGCAACTTCGACACTCGCACCGACTCGACCAGATACGGCAACTCGCCCGCAATGACACGCAACAGCGAAGCCTCGCTTGCTCCGGGCCGAGCAAGCGTCACCGAAGGCTCCAGCGTGCGAACCTCGCGCGCGATCTGCCATTCCAGCCCGAATGCCGACATCATCGCATCCGGCCACGTATGCACCTGCGCCTCGATCGGCGGCGATACTACCACCAGCCCCCCACGATCCACCACCTCACGTAACACAACCCACGAACCAGTGTCGACCATGTCCGGCCTCAGCACGATCACCGCATCCAACGACCCAAGCCTTGGCCGATCAATCGCACCCGGCAGCACCTCGAAAATCTCAAGTCCGCTCGCGCTCTCTGCTGTCGGCACCAGCGCCAGCATCACCCAGTCCGACGCCTCGAACCGCCCCACACCCACCTGCCGCCCAAACCGCGCAGGCGCAACCACGCCAACGCGAATGGCATCGCGCAACTCCACCGGCACACGCCACTCGTTGTCGCCATCTATCGCATCCCGATCAATCCCGACACTCAGCAGCCCCATCGCCCCAGCCGACGCCAGCGCCGAACTGCGGACCGCAATCGTTGCCACCGCTTCGCGCTGCCCCATCTCCCACCGCACCACCGCAGTCCCCAACTCTACCGGATCGCCGCTCGCGCCCTCGATCCGCGCCCGAACCTGGGTCACGCTTGGCTCATCAATCCCATTGCCGCTCCGACGCAACAACACCCGAATCGGATTCGATAGATCCGCCGAGCCAAGCCCCCTACGCACCAGCAACGACCGCGGCGGTTCAACGTGCGTGACCGCAACATTCATCGGCCCAGTCGTACGCACTTCGCGCCCCACCACTTCCACCGCACGCCTCAGCGGCCTCAACGACCGATCCAGCGCGACCGACCCCGCCAACCACTCGCTCAGCAACACCAGCGAAATCGGTCGCGAAGAATCAACACTCTCCAGGGCGTCAACTTCCAGCAGCGCGCCCGCCACATCCGCAGCCGAATCCGTCGGCGTCAACTCGTCAATCAACCGCAGCACCGCCGCAAAATCCGAACTCGGTGGCATCACCAGCGCTTGTGCCGGGCCGCCCAGAGCGATCAATCCAACCACATCGCCCGCGCCCGCATTGAGCGAACCAACAAGCGCACGCGCTTCCGCCTTGAGTCGCTCGAGCGCCATTCCGCCATCATCATCGCGCACGCTCGATGCAAGGCTGTTGTCGAGCGCGACGATGACTGTTCGCGCCCCGCTCGCTCCCACGCCCGATCCCGCAAAGTATGGCCTCGCGATCGCCATGCCGATCAGCGCCACAAGCAGACATCGCGCAGTGAGCAGCAGCAACTGTTCCAACTGCAGCCGCCGTCGCTGACGCCGATAAGCCTCGAGCAGAAACCGCATCGCAGCCCATCGCACCACCTTCCGCCGCCGCCTCGTCAGCAAATGCACAAGAATTGGCACAGAGATGCACGCCAGACCCGCCGTCAGGATCGCAGGATGGGCAAACGAAGGCCACACGATGCGTCACCCGTACTTCCGGCGCTTAATTTGCGCGTTGCGATGAGCCACAAATGACGCAAGGGTCGGCCCCAGCCACTCATGCGTACTCACCTTCTCATAATCAAAACCAAACGAACGCGCCGTTTTCTCTACCTTGTCCAGATGTTCCCGCAGCGCCTCAAGATACCCGTCGCGCAGTGCTCGCGGATCGACCGCGATCCGCGCCTCACCCTCAAGCCCTTCAAAACGCGACATCGCATCGAAGTCGAAATCGAGTTCCGCCCTGTCCATCACCTGGAACAGAATCACATCGTGCCCCCGATGCTTCAGGCGCGCCAGCGCCGTCTGCAAGACCTCCGGCTCCACAAACAAATCGCTCACAATCGCAAACAGACATCGGTTCGATACCTTGCCCAGAATCTGATCCACCACGCGCAGCAGATCCGTCGACCGATCCACCGGGTGCGTGCTCAACGCCTCGACAACCTGTCGCCACGTTCCACGCTGGCTCGATCGGCTCACAATCCGCCGCACCTCGTCGGCGAACACAACCAACCCCACGCGATCCCCCTGCCGCAATGTGATGTAGCTCATCGCTGCCGCCACCGCCGTTGCGTGATCAAACTTCGACCAGTACACACGCCCGTCCGGCGATGTCGTTCGCCCCACGCCCGACGCCTCTTGGTACGACCTCGAGCCGTAATCCATCGACCCCGACGCATCCACCATCACCACAACGTCGAGATTGGTTTCCTGTTGATACTGCTTCAGGTGCAACTTGTCCGTGCGCCCAAAGACCTTCCAGTCCAGGTGTCGAATGTCATCGCCCGACACATACGGTCTGTGCTGCGCAAACTCGACACTCACCCCCTGATACGGCGAGCGGTGCTGTCCGCTCATCACGCCCTCGACGATCATCTTCGCCCGCAGTTCGAAACTCCCCAGCCGCGCCAGCGTCTGCGGATGCAGATACATCGACGCATCGGGCCGGTCAGACGGAGGCCGATCAGAGATGGGCCGGGTTTCATCGCTCGCCATTGCAGGATCGTACCGTCGCCAAACCCCGCAGCCGCGCATCGCCCCGAAAACTCGCCAACCAAAAAGCCCGGCCGAATCCTCTTCGACCGGGCCTTCCCCGAAACCCCTCCTCGCGCGAGCGAGGTCTAGATCGTTCTTCCACCGTCAGTCACGCACAGGCTTCGCGCCACGCTGGCGCTCGCGAAGGACGCGCCTCCGCTCGCCACGTTCCTTCGCTCCAAAACGCGGCTGATCGCCCCAGCCGCGGGCCTCAAACGCCGAGCGCCGCTCAGTCTCGTCGAGTTTCCCATCGCCATCGGCATCAAACTCCGATACCAACTCCGCTCGCCGGGCCTCAAAACGCTCACGCACCGCAGCACGGGCCTCCCCACGCTCCTGGCCACACAACTTCCCGTCTCTATCCTTATCAAAACGCTTGACGGCTTCGCTTCGCACACGCTCGCGCAACTCAGGTCCGCGTGCCGGGCGGGACTTCTCCCCACCCTCACGCACACCGACCTGTGCCTCCGCCACGCCACACATCAGAAGCCCACACAGCCCACAAAGCACAAATCGCCTCATCTCGACACCTCTCAAAAGGGCCAATCTTGATTCGCCTTCGCACAACGCTCTAGCACTCCCCCTATTGCGAACGTTCCGCCCCCGATTCGCGGCTCCTCCCCTTCTGTGCCGATAACTCCACCATGCCCACCGATCGTGTCTCCGCCTCCGGCATCACCCGCATCGGCGTCCTCACCGGAGGCGGCGACTGCCCGGGCCTCAACGCCGTCATCCGCGCCGTCACCAAAGACGCCCTCTTCCATGGCATGGAGGTCTTCGGCATAGAAGACGGCTTCCTCGGCCTCATCGAAGACCGCATCCGACCCCTCACCAACGACGACGTCTCCAACATCCTCGGCGTCGGAGGAACAATCCTCGGATCATCAAACAAAGCCAACCCTCAGAAATTCGCCGTCGGCAAAAACACCGATGGAACCCCCGTCTGGCGAGACATGACTGATGTCTGCATGACACACCTCCAGATCCACGGCATTCAGGCCCTTGTCGTCATCGGTGGCGACGGCACCATGTCCGCCGCCAAACCGTTCGCCGACCGAGGCATCAACTGCATCGGCGTGCCCAAAACCATCGACAACGACCTCTGGGGCACCGACATCACCTTCGGCTTCCAAACCGCAGTCGCCGTCGCAACCGACGCTCTCGACCGCGTCCACACCACCGCCGCAAGCCATCACCGCGTCATGGTTGTCGAAGTCATGGGACGCAACGCCGGTTGGATCTCCTTGCATGCCGGCGTCGCCAGCGGCTCCGACGTCATCCTCATCCCCGAGATCCCCTTCGACCTCGATGTCGTCTGCGACTTCTGCCTCAAACGCAACCAGCGCGGCAAACGCTTCAGCATCATCTGCGCCTCCGAAGGCGCAAAACCCAAGGGCGGTAAACAGATCATCGAACGCTACGACCCCACCAGCCCCGACCCCATCCGCCTCGGCGGCATCGGCAAATGGCTCGCAAACGAAGTCGAACAACGCACCGAAATCGAAAGCCGCTACGTCGTCCTCGGCCACGTCCAGCGCGGCGGAACCCCCGTCCCCGGCGATCGCATCCTCGCAACACTCCTCGGCGATCACGCCATGCGAATGCTCCACACCGGCAAACGAAACCGCCTCGTCGTCATGCAGGGCGGCATCCTCGGCGATGTCGAAATCACCGCCGCCGCCGACAAACAACGCCTCGTCCCACTCGACGACCCGCTCATCGAAGCCGCGCGCAGCGTCTACACATGCTTCGGCGATCAATGACTCCGCCACTGCTGAACGTGCTGCACATCCCAAAGATCGCCAGCACCACTCCTGGGCCGCGCATCCTTCTCACCCCAGCAGCGCCGCCACCGCGCGCCCCACATACACCGGGCTCGTCGGCACCGCGCTGAACTCCGCGATCGACCCCACCCCAAGATCCGAAGGCGTCAGATCCACCCGCCGATCCAGATCCTTCAATTGTACTCGCTCCGGCCCGTGCACAATCGCCGCAAACTTTGCTTGCTGCCGCTCTGCATCGCCCAGCAACTTCTTCAGATTCCGCGTGCTCTTGTAACTCTGCCGCGCGTGCATCGGCCTCACCCCGCCCGACCTCGCCTCGTACCGATCTCGTTCCCAAGGCTTGCCACCGCGCGCGCGATACGCCCCGCTCTCAACCCCCGACCGAAGCATCAGCACCAGCCCACGCTCGATCGGATCCGTCGCCTCGTCATCCGCCGAAATCACAAACACCTCCGGCCTCGCGCTCGCCGGCGCACGGCTCACTGCATCGGCAAGCTCCGCACCCCTCGGCCACAAGTCCCGCTCTTCCAGCAGCAGTCCCAGCACCACATCGCCCATTCCAAACCCCACCGCCGGTGTCGCAGGGCCGCCAAACAACTCCACCAGCCCGTCATACCGACCACCACCACACACCGCACGCTCGCCTTTCGACGTCGCTTCAAACACCAGCCCCGTGTAATACGCAAGTCCACGCACCACACGAAAATCAATCCGCACCGGCGACGGGTTCAAGCCCACCACCCCAAGACGCAGCCACGTCGCCGCAAGCTCACGCACATAAGGCACCACCTGCTCGGCCGCAAACTGCCGCTCCGCCGCCGACAACGACGAAGGATCACGCGAAAACAACCGACTGATCAGCGTCGCATCCTCCGAATCGCCCTCAAGCTTCGACTCAATCGCCGCCCGCACACGCTGCGCCGTCGGTTCCTCTGCCCCCAGCGCTCGCGCGAGCTCAACATACGTCTCGAACGGGATCTTCTGCGCACGATCCAGCAGCCCGAACCACGCCTCAACCTTGTCATCAGGCACGCCGCAGAACCGCAGAATATTCGCCGTCGCAGTGCGATGGCTCAGCCGCAACGTCACATCCCCAGGCCCAAGTCCCAACGTCATGAAACACGAGAGAATCGCGTGCTCAATCTCCGTCTCGGCCACCGCACGCCCCGCCGGAGTCCCATCGTCAGCCAGAAAGTCCATGTTCCACTGCAAGAACTCCCGCAACCGCCCCCGCTGTGGCCTCTCAGCACGAAAATACGGCCCCGCCGTGAACCACTTGCAAGGCTTGGGCAACTGCTGCGCACGCGCCGCATACATCCGCGCCAGCGTCGGCGTGAACTCCGGCCGCAACGCATAGTCCTTCTCGCCCCCGCTGCGCCTGAAACTGAACAACTCACTGACAATCCCCTCGCCGCTCTTGATCGTGTAGAGGTCTAGGTGCTCGAACGTCGGGCCTTCGATCTCCTCAAACCCGCAACGAATGGCCGTATCGCGCCACGTCTGCGTGAGGTATCGCCGGGCCAGCACATCGTCAGGGTACAGGTCGCGCGTGCCCGTTGGGGCCTGAATCTTGCGGGCAGAGTCGCTCATTGGGGCAACAATAGGGTGCGCACGCTCGGCTGACCCTCCCGTACGACACGACTACCATCTGTGCCCGCGAAAACCGCACGAGAACCCCTATGCCCAGCATCACCATCAACGGCAAGACTTTCCCCTTCACTCCGGGCCAGAAGATCATCGAAGTCGCAAACAACGCCGACCTCGAGATCCCCCAATACTGCTACCACCCCGGCCTCTCCATCCCAGCCCAATGCCGCATCTGCCTCGCCGAAGTCTGGGCACCAAACCCTCGCAATGACAACAAGCTCGAACCTCTCATGGGCGGAAAACTCCTCCCCACCTGCGCCACCGACTGCACCGATGGCATGGTCGTTTACACCGACTCTCCAAAGTCCGTCGCCAACCAGAAAGCGGTGATGGAATACCTCCTCATCAACCACCCGCTCGATTGCCCCGTCTGCGATCAGGCCGGCGAATGCACCCTACAGGATTTCTCATACAAATACGGCCGATCCGCAAGCCGCTTCGAAGAGCAGAAGGTCAAACAACCCAAAAAAGACCTCGGACCCACAATCTACATTTACTCCGACCGCTGCATCATGTGCACGCGCTGCGTCCGCTTCGCTCGCGAAGTCCCCGGCACCGCCGAACTCATGATCGAAGGCCGCGGCAACCAGAGTCAGATCGACATCTTCCCCGGCGTCGCCCTCGACAACGAACTCGCTGGCAACGTCGTCGACCTCTGCCCCGTCGGTGCTCTCCTCGACAAGGACTTCCTCTTCGCCCAGCGCGTCTGGTTCCTTAAGCGCACCCCCTCCATCGACGGCATCACCGCCTCGGGCGACAACATCTACCTCGAACACAACGAAGGCCGCGTCTATCGCACCAAGCCACGCACCAACCTCGCCATCAACAAATGGTGGATCACCGACGAAGTCCGCTACGGATGGAAGTTCATTCACTCCGAAGACCGCCTCACGCAGCCTCTTCGCCGTCAGCACGCCGCACTCGTCCCCAGCACATGGCAGCGCACGCTCGACCTCGCCGCCGCAGCCCTCCGCAATGCCGCCGAATCGGGCAAACGCATCGGCCTCATCCTCAGCCCCATGCTTAGCTGCGAGGACGCCTACCACCTCGCCCGCGTCGCTCGCCAGATCGACCCCAACGCCGCCATCGCCCTAGGCCCCGTTCCCATCGATGGCCACGACAAAACCTTCCCGCCCGGCGCGAACCCCACCGACACCAACGCTTTCACCATGTACGCCGAGAAAGCACCCAACGCCCGAGGCGTCCGCAGAGTCATCGAGGCTCTCGGTCCCACCGTCTCATTCGATGACCTGCTCAAAGGCACCGAGTCCGGCTCCATCGCCGCCGTTATCGCAACCGGCAACTACCCGAGCGCATGGGCTACCGATCGCGTCATCAACGCCCTGCATCGCCCGACCCTCATACTCATCGATACTCTGGCAAGCCCCCTCGCCGAAGCCGCCGACTTCATCCTCCCCGCCGCAACCTGGGCCGAGAAGGCCGGCACCTTCGAAAACGCCCGAAGCCTCATCCAAGCCTTCGAGCAGGCGATCCCTGTCGTCGGACTCTCAAAATCCGAAGCCCAGATCGCCCTCGACCTCGAAGCCGTCATCGCCGGCGAAATTCTCGCAAGTCCCGCCAGCGGCTACGCCGACCTCATCGTCGACGAAGGCCCCGGTCAGGTCCCCGCCGCCACCGCATCCGTCGCCGTCGAACGCGCCACCCTCTACAACGCTGCCGACACCCGCACCGCCATGGCCGACGCCAACCCCGCCCTCTCGGTCTTCATCACCGACGTCCTCACCCCCGCAGCCGATCGCGCCATCGAAAGCGACATGCCGCTGGTCACACTATGAGACGACACGCTCGCTTCCCCGCTCACTTGTCTCCCGAAATCCTGCTGAGTGGCCCGATCACATTCTTGTGAAACGACTTCCCCGCGTTGTATACCGGCCCATCGCCATTGCTCGCCATCACGTGATTGTGCTCAGCGCGCATGAACCCACACAACGAATCGCCACGCGAAATCGAAGTTTTCGCCGCGTTGAAATGCGCTTCGCTCATCGGGATACCTTCCCTTGTCATCTGTCGATTCATGTTTGCAACAGTGACGTGTGTCACTTTGCATGAACTGTCCCAACTCTCCTGACTGTTCATGAACTGTGTAAATTCCGGGCGAAAATCTTTTGGTCCATCACCCGAAGTTCCCGGCATCTGTGACATGTCACGCTCCTTTCTTGCACCAGACCACGTGTTCCCACCGAACTCCCAGTTTAACACCCTACGCTGCGACCCGCAACCCGCGTGACTTGGGTATCATTCTGCTCACATCAGCCAAGGAGAACCACCAATGACCAAGCCGATTCCTGAAGGTTGCGAAGGTTTCATCCCGCATCTCGTCGTCGCTGGTTGCGCAAAAGCAATGGACTTCTACAGAAACGCATTCGGTGCCGAGGAAATCTGCCGTATGCCCGCGCCCGATGGCCGACTCATGCACGCTGAAATGCGCATCGGAAGCAACATCTTCTACCTCGCCGACGACTTCCCCGAATACTGCGGCGGAAAGTCGCGCAGTGCCACCTCCCTCGGCGGCTCACCAACCAACATCCACCAGTACGTCAACAACTGCGACGCCGCCGTCGATCGCGCTACCCGCGCCGGGGCCACCGTCACCATGCCCCCCGCAGACATGTTCTGGGGCGACCGCTACGCCGTCGTCACCGATCCTTTCGGCCACGTCTGGTCATTCGCCACCCACCTCAAGGACATGACCCCCGAAGAAATGGAAAAAGCCGCAGCCCAAGCAGGGTTCTGATCCGCTTGCGCACGACGTGTGCCACGCTACCCAACGCCGCGCCTGGTTCCCTGAATTCGTCCCTACCCTCCCCCATGCTCCCCGCCGTCTTCCTCGACCGCGACGACACCCTCTGCCGCAACGCCGACCTTCCGCCCGAAGCCTGGGGCCGCGCACGCCCGGGCGACCTGCTCAATCCCGCTTTCGTCCATCTTCTCCCCGGCGCGTTCGAAGCCTGCATCCGCCTGAAATCGCTCGGCTTCTCCCTCGTCCTCGTCACCAACCAAGGCGGCGTCGCATTCAGCGGCGGTTCCCTCCGCGATGTCGAAGCGTGCAACGACCGCCTCAGCCAGCTCCTGACCCATCAAGGCCGCCCGCTCATCACCGCCTCCTACGCCGCCCCCCACCACCTCGGCGGCTCCGACCCCCGCTACGCCATCGACGAAAACTGGCGTAAGCCTCGCCCAGGCATGGTTCTCGCCGCCGCACGCGAACTCTCTCTCGACCTCTCTCGCTCATGGTTCATCGGCGACAAACCCCGTGATGTCGAAGCCGGCATCGCCGCAGGCCTCGACCCCACACACTGCCTCCGCATCGGCCCAGACCAACGCTTCGAAGATCTCGCCGCCGCCGCATCACACATTGAACGCGCGCTCGCCCCCTCCGCGCCTCCACGCATCGTCCCCGGATCGGCCATCAGTCTCGAAGCCGACGACATCGCCCTGCTCGGCTCAGTCTGGCCAACCATTCGCGCAGCCGCAAGTGCAATCGCCGAACGCACCGGCATCCAGATGCTCCGCCTCGAACTCGTCGGCTCACGGCTCGTCGCCACACTCGCCACACACCGCCTGGCCGCACTCGGATTCGCCGCCGAACTCCGCCGACAGACCAATCACTGGGCACGCACACGCCTCGGCCGCCCACTCTGGCGCGATGACCCCCGCCCCGACACCAACAACTCCCCCACCGACGACATCCCCGAAGAACCATGGGATTCATCCTCCTGGTTCCAAGGCCACGACCCCGAAGACGATCCCGACGATCCCGAAAACAACGACGATGGTGGCCGCGATGCATGAACGAGTCCTCATCGTCATGCCATCATGGGTCGGCGATCTCATCATGGCAACGCCCGCCCTCCGCCTCCTCCGCGACGCACTCCCCGACTCTCACCTCACCGCAATGCTTCGCCCAGGCCTCGACGAACTCCTCGTCGGCACCGCTCTCGTTCAGGACTACCTTATCGCCAACGCACGCGGCCTCTTCGGCCCTTGGCACGTCGCCCGCACACTCAATAAACATCGCTTCGACACCGCCCTCATTCTCCCCAACTCCTTTTCCACCGCCTTCACCGTCGCCCTCGCTGGCATCCCACGCCGCATCGGCTACGCTCGCGATTACCGCAGCCTCCTCCTCACCGAACGCATCCACGCGCCGCGCTCCGCCAACCACTGGGCCATCGTCCCCGCAGTCCAATATTACATCCACCTCGCACGCATCATGCTCGGGCAGACTCACTCTCTCGCCCCCCCACCGCTCACCAGCCTCACACACGCCCCCCTCGACCTCCCGCCACACACACTCCTCGAACTCTCCCCCACGCCCGATCAGCACGCCGCCGCCACCAGCCTCCTCGCTCACGCTGGAATCTCCACTCGCTATGCCATCCTCAACCCCGGCGGCAATAACCCCGTCAAACGCTGGCCCCCCGAACGCTTCGCCGCTATCGCCGATCACCTCGCTCGCACACATCACCTCGCCATCCTCATCAATGGCTCACCCGCCGAACGCGATCTCGCCCACGCCATCGCACGCAGCACCACCACGCCCTGCACCGTCCTGCCCGACCTCAGCATCTCCCTCGGCTCGCTCAAAGCACTCATCGCTCGCGCCGCCATCATGATCACCAACGACACCGGCCCACGTCATATCGCCGCCGCCTTGCGCGTTCCCATGGTCACTCTCTTTGGCCCGACCGACCCACGCTGGACCACCATTCCCACCCATCCCGACGCACCCGAAATCATCCTCATCGCCAACAAGGATCTCGCGCCCGAGCAGTCCGCCAACGACTTCCCGCACGCTTCGCGAATCGACCGCATCACGCTCGACGAAGTCCTCGCCGCCGTCGATCAACTCCTCTAAGACAAAAGAAGTGGCCCGAGTGCAAGCGAGGCGCACCCAAACAAGCGTTCAAACCACCGAACGCTCTACCACACAACTAGCAAAGTTCTCGCACACGCAAGGGCTCAATCAGGCAGCCGCCCTCTCCCTCGCTCCCCCGCCCTACTCTACCACCTCGACCCGTGTCATCGCATCAAGGTTGCGCACCACAATCTCCCCGTCGTCCTTACGCAACTCCACGCGATCGATCCACAACTTCTTGTCCAGCGCATGCGCAAACCACGATCCGGTCTTCTGCTGCCCAATGCGCAGCACAACCCCCTCCACGGTGCTCACCAGCGCGCCCGAAGGCCTCGCAATCTGCCCAATCACGCGCACACGCTGCCCAACCTTGATGTTTGCCGAAGCTTCAAGCATAAGGCCCAAGTATACCCACCCTCGCACAATTGCAGAAGGGCGACCGCGCCACCGCGCAGCCGCCTTTCTTGCAATGCCACACCACGCCTTACATACTCAGATCAATCGTCGTCACAGCCTCCGCAAGACGTGATCTCACGTCCGCCAACTGCTCCGACGTCATCTTCAACGCATCGAGCACATCAGGACCAACCTCAAGCGACGGCAGATCCAGCCTGAATCCATCCTTGAAATCCCCAACCAGACGGTCCGCAACATGCACCACCGTCGCAATCGTCCGAATCTGCGCCGCAAGCTCCAGCGGGCGATGGTGATACCCCGTCACACGCACAAACGTCTCCGGGAACTTCCACTTCTTGCACAACGCCTGCCCGAAGTCCTGATGGTCGGCCCCAAAAATCTCCGCCTCAACCTTCAGCATGTCCGCCACCGGAGCACCGTCAGGCCCCGGACCCATCGCCTGCACCACCTCGATCAGCGCGTTGCGATCAAACTGCATCTCCACCATGATCCCGATGTCATGCATCAGCCCCGCAAGATACGCCTCATCCCCAAGCCCAAGACGCAGCGTGTCCGCGATCATCTTCGCGCCCGCTGCCGTCATGTTCGCATGATTCCACAAATGCCGAGCCGAAAAACTCGGCGTCAGATCCCCACCACGAAACAACTTCGCCAGACTCGCCGCGATCGCAATGTTCTTCACCGCGTTGAGCCCAAGCATCACAATCGCACGGTTGATCGACCCGATCTGCCCAGGCAGCCCATAAAAACTCGAGTTCACCACCTTCAGAATGCGGCTGCACAACGCTGGGTCATTCGAAATCACCCCGTTCAGGTCCTGCGCCGTCGACTTCGGATCCTCCACCAGGTCAATGATCTTCAGCGTGATCTCCGGCAAGGTCGCAATGTGGCTGATCTCGCGAATCGCCGCCGATACCACCTGCTCTCGCTGCTCAACTGTCGCGCTCATGCGTGCCTCTCCAATGATGGGTCTCCCCTCACCATCGGACTTCTAACCCTCACACTTTCAAACCGGCACACAAAAAAAATGAGTTGAGGTCCACACCTCAACTCAAACACCAAACATCATGCAACCTCAAAGTCACATAACCACGAAACGCGCAACTTCTGCCACTTCAGCACGTCTCATGCAGCCGTGTACTTGCCGCGCGATACCTTCTTAAATCGGGTATCTCGAATCAGCGTCTGGTTCACGATCGTTCGAAAATTCTCCGCCGACGTCTTGTACCCAGCCTTCTGAACCTCCGCCGTCACCTCCGTCACGGACATCGTTCTGTTCTTCAGAACCTTCTGCAGCGATTCCGCCAGGTTCAGATCATTGTGCGGACGCTTCCGGCCCGGAGCACCCTTCCCGATCTTCCCCTTCTTCGCGCCAGGCTTCTTGCCGCGAGCAGGTTTTGAGGCCACTGTGGACACCGGCCTCACCACTGCCGAGCCGGGTGCAAGCATCGAAATCTGCGCATCCAGCTCCGAGAGTTCCTTCGCAAGTCGGTCTCGACGATCAATCAACTTCGTCACTTCTGATCGCCGCTTCTCGATCTCGCGCGCCAGATCTGCCGTCGAAATTCTAGATAACGCGCTGCCTTTCCTACGCTTTGCCATCGACATGCTCCTTGCTGTTCCTCATTAAGCGCCATCCGGCGCAACTCGTGTCCCCCATGATGCAATGAACAGTAGCAAGTCTTCACTCAATTGTCACGATCACACAACACTCCGACATTATGAGAATGCCGCTCGCTGTTCGTGGTGCCCACCTCGCCACGCCCCCACCTTCTCAAAAGCATCCATTCCGATTCAACCACCTGAGCAATCAGCGTTCGACAAACTCCATTCATCCTTCTCCCTCAAACCCCATCTTCCCCATCAGCCCGTCGAAGTGATCCAGACTGTAGAAATCAACCACCAGTTTCCCCTTTGTCCCGTTCTTCGAAGCCTTGATCTGTACACGTGTCCCGAGGTGCTCGCCAAGTTGGCGCTCAAGCGACGACAGCGTCGGCGAGTTCGTCGTGCTCGGCTTGCCGCCGCCAAATGGTCCGATGCCCTCTGACCCATCCTGAAGGTGCCGCTCCAGTTCGCGAACACTCCACTTGTTCTTCGCCGCTCGCGCCGCAATGCGAACGCGCCGCTCACCAGGCGCAAGCATCAGCAGCACCTTCCCATGCCCAATCGACAACTCGCTGCGCCCGATGAAACCCTGAATCGAATCCTCAAGTTCCGTCACCCGAATCAGATTTACCACGCTCGTACGCTCAAGTCCGATCCGCTCAGCCAGCTCCACCTGCGTCAGCCCAAACTCCACATGCAACCGCCGCAGCGCATGTGCACGCTCCATCGGATCCAGATCCACACGCTGCAGATTCTCCACCAGGGCCAACTGCGCCGCATCAGAGTCCGATAACTCGCGCACCAGCGCAGGGATCGCCTCCAGACCAATCATCTGGGCCGCCTGCCACCGCCGCTCACCTGCAATCAACTCATACTTGCTCGGGTTCTGTGTGGATACGCGCACCAGGATCGGCTGGATCACGCCCGCAGCTCGGATTGACTGCGCCAACTGGTTCATTTCCTGCTCGTCAAAGTAGAACCGGGGCTGGTACGGGCTGCGCACCAGCGATTTCACCGGCACCATCAAAACCCCTTGCCCCCCCTGCCCCCCCTGCTCTCCAGCATCTTCCGCTCGAGGGCCCTCCAACGGAACAGGCACAGACACCTCCGCGGGCACCTTTGGCTGCATCAACGCGCTCAGGCCCTTGCCCAACTTCCTCGACTTCCCGACAGGCGTGTTCGACATCGGATATCCTCCAAATAGCCAAAGCCTACCACCTTCGCACACGCCTTGCACGGAGATCACCCATGCCCGAAATCGAATTCATCGCCCGAGGGCTCGTCATGCGTGGAAACAGTGTCCTCATCTGCCGCAACCGTGCGCACAACTACGGCTTCCTCCCTGGCGGACACGTCGAGTTTGGCGAATCCGCCGCAACCGCCGTCGCCCGTGAAATCGAGGAAGAAGCAGGGCTCTCATGCAAGGTCGGCCCCCTGCTGTTCATCTCCGAAAACACTTTCCATTCCAAAAGGGTCCATCACGAAGTAAATTGGGTGTTCCACGTGGAACACCTTGGTGATGACCCCATGCCGCCGCTTAAGGTCGAATCCAGAGAGCCCCAGATTCAGTTCGAGTGGGTCGACCTGGCAGCAGTGGTGGATGACGACATTCGCCCGGCGGAGATCAAGGCCTGGTTGGCAGCTGGTGCCGAAGGATCCCCTATTCCGATGGTTAGTGCCATTGCCACTCTCTAAAGTCGCGACATCTGCTTGACGATGGTGGGGTGAGCAATCCCTGCCATGGACCGTAACCCCCCAAAACCGATGGATGCGGAGCAACTGCTCCGCGAACTCGACCACCTTCAAATGGCGGTCACGGAGCTCCAGCGCGAGGTGGAAGCCCAGGCGTCACTCGCAGCCGTCGGGCTACTTGCTGCATCAATCGCGCATGAGGTGTGCAATCGGATGACCCCTGTGGCGGCGTGTGCCCAGATGGCGCTGCGCGAGCCCGAGGATGCCGCACTCACGAGGCGGGCGCTGGAGATGTCGGCCAGCAGCGCCATGGGCATCGCGGACTTCGCGCGGATCGTCTTGTCGCTCGCCAAGCCAAACCCGGGGACGGGCCAGGAGAGTGCTGAGCCATGGCTTGCGTGGGAGCGGGTGCAGGCGCTTGTGAAGCAAAGAGCAAGAGATACAAAAGTCCGATTTGAAACAGCGATTGAGAGGGGGCTCATGGTTGCGATGCCTCAGGCGGCCTTGGATCATGTGCTTCTGAATCTGGCAATGAATGCGATCGGGGCTATGCCTGAGGGCGGAATCCTGCGCGTCGTGGGGCGGGGTGTTGATGAAGGCGTGGAGATTCGGCTTGCTGACACTGGGTGCGGGATGGATGCTGCTACGGTGCAGCGGGCACTTGAGCCGGGGTTCAGCCTCGGGCGGGGGAGCGGGCTGGGGCTGAGTTTGTGCGATCGGCTGGTGAGAGCGGAGGGAGGAAGGCTGAGCATCGCGAGCCAAGAAGGTTTGGGGACGACGGTGGCAGTGGTGTTGCCAGCGGCGAAGAGGCAACGCAAAGTCCGATAAGTCTATTCAGAAGACACTGCGGCACTCACTCGCGGTATCTTGCATGTTGGCTGGAGCCTGCGCGGGCCGGGGAGTTGCGGGGGGGCCGGCCATGCTTCGTCCGACTCAGGCGGTCATTTTGATGCTGTGATGCTGCGCGACCGCGACACCCATCTTTATTGGGGCGACAACGGCACGCTCGCGTCCGCCGCGTGCTAATTGGTAGCGTTGGGGGCGTGGGGGCTTGTGGTTGACTGACGCCAGAGGTGCGGTGTGCGCATGCATGGGAGACACTGAGGCGTGGCTCGTGATCGCGGAGGCCCTGGCGAGGAGCACCGGCGTCGCAGAGCCGACTTGCGGGGCACGGGGAAGGGGACTTCGGTATCACCCCGACGGGGGAACGGGCTGGGCGTCGCTGGTGCGTTTGGTGTGGATCGATCCGGACCTTCGGGCGTTGGCGCGTCAGGACGATTGGGCGCGGGGGTGCGGCCGAAGATCCGGCGTTCAGGAATTCGAGATAACGCTGCAGGGGGCTTGCGGCGATGGCTGTTGCTACGGGTGCGGAGGTGTGGTAGGCTGATTTTGGCTTTGAGTGTTGTGATTGGGCAGTAGAGTGTGCGGCTGCGTGCGCAATGTGAAACGAGTGTGGATGTGACGCTGGCGACACGGATTGGCAGTGGTTGCGGTGCCACGCTGCCTGCATGAGCAGGACAACAACAGGCATCAGGGGGACCTTGCGATGCTCGATAAGTTGGCGAAGGTTCTTGCGGCGGTTTTGTATGGAGTCGTGAGTGTTGGCGTGGCGGTGGGGCAGTCGTTTGTGCCTGGGGAGATATTGGTGAAGGAGCGACCGGGGCTGATGGTGGATGCGCAGCAGCACTTGGCGACGTTTGGGCTTTGGGTCGAAGAGGTGGATGTGTGGTCGGGGGTGAAGCGTGTGCGTGTGCCGGTGGGGAGTGAGCGGGAGATGTCGGCTTTGTTTTCGAGGCTTGAGGCGTTCGAGTATGCGGAGGTCAATGGGATTGGAAGAGGGGGGCTGTCGCCGAACGACACGTTTTATGGAAGCCAATGGCATCTGAAGAACACGGGGCAGTCGGGTGGAACGGCGGGGGCGGATGTTGATGCGGAGTTGGCGTGGGATATCACGACGGGTTCGGCGTCGGTTGGCATAGCGGTGCTGGATTCGGGCATTCGGGCTGCGCATCCGGAGTTTGCGGGGCGCCTGGCGAACAACGGGTGGGATTATGTGAACAACGACAACAACCCGGAGGATGACCACGGGCACGGGACGTGGGTGACGGGTGTGATTGCGGCGAACGCGAACAACTCGTTTGCGGTTGCGGGGCTGGATTGGTCGTGCACGATCATTCCGCTGAAGGTTCTGAATCAGTCGAACACTGGAACGACGTTCAACCTGGCGCAGGCGCTGAATTATGCGGCGACGCAGGCCAATGTGGACATCATCAACATGAGCCTGATCGGGTATCCGGGCAACGCGACGATGACCAATGCGTTGCAAGTTGCAAGAAATGCTGGGAAGATTCTGATTGCGTGCGCAGGGAACAACGGGATAGGCAATGCGGATGTGAGTTTTCCCGGGGCTTCGAGTTTGACGATTTCGATCGGCGCGACGACGAGGACTGATCAAAGGTGGGCGAGTTCGGGGACGGGCCAGGCGCTGGATTTTGTGGCTCCGGGGCAGAACATCACAACGGTGTCAGCGGCGCAACCGATCACGAACACTTCTGCGACGGTATCGGGATGTTCGTTTGCGACGCCGATTGCGTCGGGGATCGCGAGTCTGCTGCTGGCGCGGGCGCAGGATCTGTCGCTGGCAGCTCCGGATCAGGCGGCGTTGTATTTGCTGTTTGTGGCGGGGGCGGAGGATCAGGTGGGGCTGGCGTCGGAGGATACTGCGGGGTGGGATTCGTTCCATGGCTGGGGGAGGCTGAATGCGCGCCGATCGCTCGATGCGCTCGAACCCTCGTGTGATGTGGATCTCAATGGCGATGGTGAGGTTGATTTCTTTGATGTTCTGATGTTCCTTCAGGCATTTTCGCAGCAGGATCCACTTGCGGACATGAACGGAGACGGCGCGTTCGATTTCTTTGATGCGCAACTCTTTCTTGGCGCATTTGCAGTAGGGTGCCCTTGAGTCGGTTGTTGGCGTGTGTGCTGGTTCTGCTCATCGCTTGAGGATGTTGAAAGTGTCGTGGGCGCAGCGGGTGCGAGCAGTCTGTGGCATGTAGCATGAGTTTGAGCAAGGAGTACCGTGATGGCAGCGCTGGGGCATGGTTCGCAGATTGAGATGGTGCAGGACGGGATATCGCAGCGTCAAGCGGAGTTGCAGCGTGTGGCCGATGTGCTGGCGCGAGAGGCGCAGCGGTTCAAGCGGATCTCGGGTTGGGTGCGTGTGCTGCTGATTGTGTGCGGTGCGCTGGCGGCTTCGCAGAGTGTTTTCGAGCAGGCTTTTGCGGGCTACAAGGAGTATGCGTTTCTGGCGTTTGCATTTCTGGGGGTGAGCATCACGACGCTGGCGGGGCTTGAGGCGGCGTTCAAGTTTGAGGGCAAGGGGGCGGAGTTGGCGTTGTTGGCGGCGGGGTGTCACTCGACGGTGCGCAAGACGGATGCGACGTGGTATCGAGAGGTGGGGCTGGAGATGGATGAGAAAGAGAAGATCGCGGGCGCGATGGAGCTGATTGAGCTTCAGGATTCGAGGTTGAGTGAGATCCAGGAGAAGGCGGCTGCGAGCGGGCTGAACATCGCTCTGGAGGTGAGGCGGGACTATCGGTGGTCGGGGCCCCGAAATGATCTGCCGTATGCGAAGAGCGAAGAGGGGAACGGGCCTTACGCGGCGTGAGTCAGGAGGCGACGATGGCGATGTCGTCGGGGTCGGCAGTGAGTGCGACGGGGCGTGACTCGAGCGAGCGGAACTCGCGTGGGTTGAGTTCGCAGACGTGAAGAGCGGGGAGGCCTTGTGCGGTGATGATGTGCTGGGCGACTTCCCCGAGGTAGGTGGTGTGGGTGAGGGTGCCTTTGAGCGAGGATGCGTCGCCGTTGAGTGTGATGCGGAGTGCTTCGGGGCGGATGGAGACGGTGATGGAGTTGCCGGGGGTGAGTTGGAGGTTTGCGGGAATGCGGGCAGCGAATGAGCCTGCGGGGGTTGAGAGGGTGGCCAGGTTGTTGTCGATAGTGTTGATGGTGGCGGTGAGGAGGTTGGTTTCGCCGAGGAATGAAGCGACGAAGGGGTTGCTGGGGCGTCGATAGAGGTCTTCGGGAGTGCCGATCTGTTGGGTTTGACCGTCGCGCATGATGGCGACACGGTCGGCCATGGAGAGGGCTTCTTTCTGGTCGTGGGTTACATAGACGGTGGTCATGCCAGCGTCTTTGCAGATGCGTCGAATTTCGGAGCGGAGTTCGATGCGAAGCTTGGCATCGAGGTTTGAGAGAGGTTCGTCGAGGAGGAGGACGCGCGGGCGGACGACCAGTGCGCGGGCGAGGGCGACGCGCTGCTGTTGTCCGCCGGAGAGTTGGGTGGGTTTGCGATCGGCGTATGGGGCCATTTGCACGGCGTCGAGGGCGGCCGCGACGGCGGAGGTTTTTTCTTCGGCGGGTGTTTTGCGGACATCGAGGCCGAAGGCGACGTTCTGGGCGACGGTCATATGTGGCCAGAGTGCGTAGGACTGGAAGACCATGCCGGTGTCGCGTTTGTTTGCGGGCATGTGCGTGACGTCGGTCTGGTCGAAGTGGATGGAGCCTTTGGTGGGGTCGATGAAACCGGCGATCATGCGAAGGAGGGTGGTCTTGCCGCAGCCGGAGGGTCCAAGTAGGAAGAAGAGTTCTCCGGGGTTGATGGTGAGGGAGACATCGTCGACGGCTTTGGTGAGAGGCTGGCCTGCGCGTGGGGGGTAGTGCTTGGCGAGGGCGTTGATGGCGATGGTGGTGGACATGCGGGGGGATGGTAGGGAAGAGGGGATAGACTGGTTGCATGGAGACGCGAGGGGACATGCGGGCGCTTGAGGCGAGGCTTGCGCGGGTGCGGGGCTTTCGTGCGTCGCCCGGGGATCGGGCGGAGGCGCTGGGTGGTGAAGTGAAATCGGTGAGCGAGGATGTGCTCAAGCGTGCGCGGGGGAATGTGGAGATCGCGGAAGTGTGGAGGCAGATTGTGCCGCCGGAGATTGCGGAGCACGCCTGGCCGGTGCGGCTGACGCGCGGGACGTTGACGATCGCGGCGCGCGGAGCGGCGTGGCGGTCGCGTGTGGATCAATGGTTGCGCAGCGGCGGGCAGCGGGAGTTTGTGGTGCGGGTGCGGACAGGGGTAAAGAAGATCAAGGTGGTTGATAGTTCGGGAGTTGGGCACTAGGCACTAGGCACTAGGCACTGGGCTTGGGAATCAGGTTTCTGGGGTAAGGCGGGTTGCCCAGTGGTCGAGCTGCGAGCGATCGGTCAGGTCGTAGTGCAGGGGCGTGACCGTGATGCAGCGCTTCATGAGCAGATCGACATCGCTGCCGGGATCGGTGTTGTGGAAGTCGAAGCCGCTGGCGGCGGACCAGTAATAGGTTTGGCCGCTGGGGGCGGCGCGTTCTTCGAATCGGTCGGCCAAGCCATGGACGTTCATGGGGCAGACGACGATGGGGAGGGCTGCGGCGGGGTTGTCGATCGGCGGAAGGTTTGGCAGGGGGCGCAGCGGGCGCGTGGACGCGGGTGGCGAGATTAAGGGGGAAGATGTAGCGGGGAGTTGTGCTTCGGCGGGTGAGGTTTCGCAGCGGGGGATGTTGATGCTGAGGCAGGCGTGGGGCGAGGGGAGGCCGTTGGCGATGAGGCGTGTGATGGCGGTTGCGGCGTGCGTTGCGGCGATGTCATAGAGGGGGCGGCCTCGGCCGAGGTGTAGGCTGACGGCGATTGAGGGGACGCCGAGGAATGCGGCTTCGATGGCGGCGGCAACGGTGCCGGAGTAGATGACGTTGATGCCGACGTTGGCGCCGGCGTTCATGCCGCTGACAACGAGGTCGGGCTGGCCTCCCATGCGTTGTGGCCAGAGGTTTGCGAGTGCGAGTTTGACGCAGTCGGCGGGTCGGCCATCGACGGCGATGCCGATGGTGCCATCGACATCGACGGGTTCGGTCATGAGCGGCTGGTGGAACGTGACGCCGTGGCTGGTGGCGGATTGAACGGTGAGCGGCGCGACGATGAGGATGTCTGAGGCGAGGGGCTTGATGGCGCGGTAGAGGGCGAGGAGCCCTGGGGCGCGGATGCCGTCGTCATTGGTAAGGAGGATGCGCATTGGGTGAGGGTAGGGGAGGGTGGCTCTCGGGTAGATTGGAGGGCCGTGAGGCGGAGCGGGGGCGGGCATTTTCCGTAGGGGCAACTATCCTTATTGGTGTGTACAACTCGTCTTTTTGTGAATTTCACTATTGCATAGAGTCGATTTGGATTATGCTGCGATTTGCGTTCCGCGGTCACGGATGATGCGGTCTCAGCTGAACGAGCGTCTGTGGCGGAGCAAGCCGTGTGTTTCTGTTAGGCTTTACCGCTTTTAATGTGGTTTGAAGCACAAAACACTGGAGTGAGTGATGGCAGTAAGGTTCAGTCTGGCACTGGCGTGCGGCGTGATCGTTGCTGCTGGCGGGTGCATGCCGCATGTGGATAACGGGGGAGGGTTGCCAGGAGCACCACAAGAAGCGACGCGGTTATCGGACAGAGCGGGGGGATTGGATGACCGCTTGAACCTCACGGTCAAGGAGATTGGCGATCGTGTCGAGGCGCGGTATCGAAACGCGAAGAGCATTCGCATCGAAGGCGCGACGGAACGGGCGGGGCATCGGTTGGAGTTCATGTATGAAGGCTCGCAGGAGGCATTGCGCACGCTGTGCATGTACAAGGGCGAGGTGTACGGGCTGTTTTCATTTGATCGTGGGCGAATTCAGGAGTTTGTGCCTGGGCATTCGCAGCGGCTTGTGCTGATGTATGACAGCGAGTATGACGACCAGGTGCCGAATCTTGTTTATGCGAGGCCGCTCGATTGCTTGTATGGGATGCAGTTTGGGTTGTGGGTTGGACCGAAGTCGATCTTGAGATTTGGCAACAACATTCGTAACGGGCGTCATGTGCGGAACCAGCAGATCGGTGATCGCCTGTGCTATGTCGTGGAGTGGGATCGGTACTTTGAGGGGAATGAGGAGCAGTCGCCGCTCCATCTCACGCATGTGTATTACGTTGACAGCGTCGAGTACGTCGTGCGTCGGTGGGATTCGATCCGCAACGATGATGTGCAAACGCGCGAGTTCTCTGTGATGGACGTTGGAAGCGGTGCTGTGGCGGCGAACTGGGATCTGCAGTCTATCGTTGATCAACTGGTGCCGGCATCGTTGCTTGATGAAATGCGAGACGCATCATTTTCATGTGGACCGCAATTGATCGATCCTGAGGCTGGAGAGTCATGGGATTCGAACGACAAGGAGTCGCTGAAATGAGATTTGAATGGCGCCCGTGGTTGTTGCTGGTTGTGACGATGTGGCTCGGAAGCGTTGCGCATGGCGACTGGCGCGAGGCGTTGCGTGCCTCCATGCAGCCTCAGGTTACGTTGACTTCGGTGATGAACGCGAGAGAGACGCTTTTTGACGGCAACATCGGCGACTTGGATGTTGTGGTGTCGTGGGATGGGGAGTTTGTCTGGCTTGAGATCGAAGAAGCGATCGTGACGGACGTGGTACAGTGGTGGGATTCGGAGGAGCCGGAGGTACTGTCGTTCTGTGCATTCTCGGGCAAGGGGACGCATGGTCCGGAAGAAGATGCAGGATTGATCGGGTGGCTCTATCTGAACGACTACGGCGAGTTGTGGATGGAACTGGAGGCGGACGACACTTATGTGCAGTTTAAGTTGCCTTCGAGCGGCAATCCGTTGCTTGCGCCTTCGACATGCCGCTGTAGAACAATTCCGCTCGCTGCACATGGATGCCTGCCGTCGCATTGCAATGAAACGCTCGAGTGTCCTTTGAAGGCGGGATCGTTTTGTGAGTGGACACAATCTGATGTTTCAGCCTTTGAGGCCGCTTTGGTCGGTGTGATGGCAGAGTGATTGGGGTGCGGAGATTGCGCCAGCGATCCGAACGTTCCTGGTTGTTCTGAATGTACGCCATGCGGCGCTGTAGTCCATCGAATGCTTGTGCGGCGGTGGTTCAAGGAATCCATCCGGGGTGAGCGGGTGCATCCCTATGCTCAGGGAGAGGGCGACGGCTGCGCGCGGTCGGGACGCTCTGTCTCAAGCAGAAGGGGCTTGGCGTGGACGTGAAAGGCAGCATTCTTGAAGCGATCGGCAACACGCCATTGGTGCGACTGAATCGGGTCGTTGAGCCTGGGTGGTCGGAGGTGCTGGTCAAGTGCGAGTTCATGAATCCGGCGGGTTCGATCAAGGACCGCATGGCGGCGTACATCATTGAGCGGGCGGCGGAAGAAGGGCTGCTCAAGCGTGGCGGGACGATCGTGGAGAACACGAGCGGGAACACGGGGATGGGCGCGGCGATGACGGCGGCTGCGAAGGGGTATCGGTGCGTGTTCACGATGCCTGACAAGATGAGCCAGGAGAAGATTGACGGGTTGCGGGCGTTCGGGGCGGAGGTGATCATCACGCCGACCGATGTTCCGGGGGACTCGCCGGACCATTATGTGAACGTGGCCAAGCGTGTGGCCGCGGAGACGCCGGGGTCGTTCTACATGGATCAGTATCACAGCCAGTGGAACATCGAGGCGCACGAGAAGTTGACGGGCCCCGAGATCTGGCGGCAGACGGATGGCGGGAAGATCGACGCGGTGGTGGTGGGGACGGGCACGGGGGGCACGGCGAGCGGGATCGGGCGGTTTTTCAAGAAACAGGGTTCGAAGACGAAGATCATCGGGGTCGATCCGCTGGGGAGTGTGCATTACAACATTTTCAAGACGGGCGAGCCGAGCACGCCTTATGTGTACAAGGTGGAGGGGCTTGGCGAGGATATTGTGTGTCGGGCGTTCGATCCGAGCGTGATCGACGAGATGTATCAGGTGTCGGATTATGAGTGCTTCACGACGGCGCGGCGACTGACGCGGGAGGAAGGATTGTTCTGTGGCGGGTCGTCGGGTGGGATGGCGCACATCGCGATGAGGCTTGCTCGCGAGTGGGGCGCGGGGAAGACGATTGTGGCGATCCTGCCGGACTCGGGTACGCGCTATGTGACGAAATATCTGAATGACGAGTGGATGAAGATGCACGGTTTTATGGAGCCGGAGCGCGGGCTGGGGAGCATTGGCGATCTGATCGCGGGGCGCGGCGCGGTGGCGACGATTCGGCACGACGACTCGATTGCGTCGGTGGTGCGGTTGATGCGAGAGAAGGGGATCTCGCAGGTGCCGGTGGTGGAGACGGGGAGCAAGCCCGTGGGTATGGTGCACGAGGTTGATATTCTGCGGGGCTTGCAGGCCGGGAGGGTGACGGGCGATTCGCCGGTCAGCGCGATTGAGACGAAGATCGGCGGGCTGGTGTATCCGCAGGCGCGCGTCGAAGAGTTGTTTGGCGTCTTCGCAGCGGATCAGGCGGCGATTGTCATCGAAGATGGGAAGATCATGGCGGTGCTGACCGAGATAGACCTGATTGAACATTTGGCCAAGAAGCAGAAACGGTGAAGGAAACGGTGAAGAACGATGCGTGATGCGAGTTCATATGGGTTCGGGACGCGGGCGATTCATGCGGGGCAAGAACCGGACCCGACTACGGGCGCGATTATGACGCCGATCTATCAGACGTCGACGTTTGTGCAGAAGTCGCCGGGCGTGATTGTGGGCGAGTATGACTATTCGCGGGCGGCGAATCCGACGCGGGAGGCGCTGCAGCAGAATCTTGCGAGCCTCGAGGGCGGACGATTCGGGCTGTGCTTTTCGTCGGGCGTTGCGGCGACGGGCGCGGTGGTGCATCTGCTCAAGGCTGGGGACGAGGTGATTCTGTGTGACGATGTGTACGGCGGAACAAACCGGCTGTTTCATCGCGTGTTTGCGCAGCTTGGGATCGTGACGAAACTGGTTGATATGACCGATGCTTCGCGTGTCAAGGCAGCGGTGACGCCGAGGACGAAGTTGATATGGCTCGAGACGCCGACGAACCCGATGCTCAAGATCATCGACATCGCGGCGGTGGCGGCGATCGGGAAGGCGGCTGGGGCGCTGATTGCGGTGGACAACACGTTTGCGTCGCCATTTCTGCAGAGCCCGCTGGTACTGGGGGCAGACATCGTGTGTCATTCGGCGACGAAGTACATCGGGGGGCATTCGGATTCGATCGGCGGCGCGCTGGTTGTGAATGATGAGGAGTTGCACAAGCGGCTCAAGTTCATACAACTTTCGGAAGGCGCGGTGCCGGGGATCATGGAGTGCTTCCTGTTCCTGCGATCGACCAAGACGCTGCATGTACGCATGGAGCGGCACTGCTCGAACGCGATGGCGATTGCAGAACATATGGAGAGGCACCCGGCGATCGAGCGGGTGATTTATCCGGGGCTGGCGAGCCACTCGCAGCATGAGTTGGCAAGGAAGCAGATGCGTGGGTTCGGGGGAATCGTGACGGTGTATGTGCGCGGTGGGCTTGATGCGTCGCGGCGGATGCTTGAGCGCGTGCGGATCTTCAGCCTGGCCGAGTCGCTGGGTGGAGTCGAGTCGCTCATTGAGCATCCGGCGATCATGACGCATGCATCGGTGCCGGCGGACCAGCGGGCTGCGCTGGGTATTACGGATGGATTGGTGAGGCTGAGCGTGGGGATCGAGGATGTTGCGGATCTGATCGCGGATTTGGATGGGGCGCTGTCGTAAAGTTGGATGTGCAGGGTGCGGAGCTCGACTGGGAGACAAGCAATCGCTTGCGTTTTCTCGCCCGTTGCGACCTTGTGCGATGCGGCTTGCGCCCTCGCTCGCGCTCGTGCCTACTTTGGTGTGATCCTGGTGGTTCCTATGCTTGCTGTATGATGGATTTTGACACCTATACCTCGCCCCTTGCCACGCGCAATGCAAGCCCGGAGATGCTGCGGCTGTGGAGCGCGAGGCACAAGTTCAACATGTGGCGGCGGGTGTGGCTTGCAGTGGCCGAGGCGCAGCATGAGGTGACCAAAGACGCGGCTTCGCCGCTCGTCAGTGCGGAACAGGTGTCTGAGCTTCGCGCTGTGGTTGATCGCGGGATCAGTGACGCGGAGATTGAGCGGGCGGCTGAACTCGAGCGCGAACTGCGGCATGACGTGATGGCGCATGTGCACTGCCTCGGTGAGCAATGCCCGAAGTCGAAGGGGATTGTCCATCTCGGGATGACGAGTCAGGATGTGGTGTGCAATGCGGATCTGCATGTTCTGTACGCATCAGCTGAGTTGATTAAAGAAAAGGCGATGCGTGTGGTGCTCTCGCTCGCGGAGAGTGCGAATGTTTCGTTGCGGGTTCCGTGCCTCGGATTCACCCACTATCAGGCAGCACAGCCAACGACTGTCGGGAGAAGGACTTGCAATTGGGCTTCTGATCTTGTAGAAGCACTTGCCGCGCTTTGGCAGACTACCGAGCATGGCGAGTTTCGAGGATTGAAGGGAGCCACGGGAACTCAGGCTGCTCTCTTGCACTTGCTCGATGGCGATCACTCGGCAGTCGAACACGTGGAGAATGCGTTTCTTGTGCACTTTGTCGGTTCGGTCGGGCATTGGGAAGTTGAGCGACTCGATGGGAGCAAGTTTGAAGTTCCTGCCGGGCCGGACACCTTTAGTCTCGTTGGTCAGACGTATCCGCGGGTCTTTGACGCGAAGGTGCTTTCGTCGCTCGCCTCTGTCGCGGCTGTGCTCCACAAAATCGCCACCGATATCCGCCTACTCTCGAACCGCAAGGAACTTGACGAGCCGTTCGGCGACAAGCAGATCGGTTCGTCAGCGATGCCTTACAAGCGGAACCCAATGAAGTGCGAGCGCATCTGCGGGCTTGCTCGATTTGTCATGAATCTGGTGGGCAATGCGTACGACACGGCTGCGACGCAGTGGCTCGAGCGCACGCTGGATGATTCGTCGAATCGGCGCCTGTCGCTGCCGGAAGCGTTTCTGGCGCTCGATGGCTGCCTTGATCTGATGCACGAGGTTGCGAGCGGGCTGGTGGTGCATGAGGCCATGGTGCGCAAGAACCTGATGGCGGAACTGCCATTCCTCGCCACAGAGAACATTCTGATGGAAGCGGTCAAGGCTGGCGGCGATCGGCAGGAGTATCACGAGATCATCCGCGAGCACGCGCAGGCAGCGGGCATGCGCGTCAAGCAGGATGGACTCGACAACGACCTGCTCGATCGGCTCCAGAGGGATAAGGCGTTCTGGTCGAAGGCCCGCGGCGGGGGGCTGGAGCGCGAACTCGACTGGTCGGGCCTGATGGACCCGATGAAGTATGTGGGGCGTGCAGTAGAGCAGAGCGAGCGTTTTCTTGCGGAAGTTGTGGAGCCATTGCGGGAGCACTACAGCGATCGGCTCGATGCGCTGGGTTCGAGCGATCGTGGGGTGTGAGGCCAACGGGACGGTTCTCAGCGGCGGTCGCGGCCTCGCCAGCCGTCGATGGTGTGCACGCCATAGACACCGATCGGGAGAAATCCACCATGACCCCCGCCATCACCTTGGGGGTAGGGGTCGATGAGATCCACGGCATCAATACGCCCGGCGCTACCATCCACAAATGCAAGTCCCACATGTATTGGATTGGTTGCGACGAGAGGAAGCCCGCTTCGTGGGTGCCATTCGGTAAGAACAGCCTTTGATGAAGCAAACACGGTGTTGCTGACGCGACTGTGCGCCCACTGTTGATTTCCTGCCAAGCGGGATTCAGCAGTCCAGTATTGCGGCATTGCCATATACGAAGCCGTCAACAGGTAGGAGTTTCCGGGCAACTCTTCATGAAGACTGGGGTGAGAAAAGGACGCGTGGAAGGGACTTCCATCGTAATAAGAATCACAGAGCGCTACATTCCAGAGGTATGCGGCATGAAAATATGGCACCTGATGAATCGAGCCGCACCCGCGGATGACGGACCAGGTTGCCTTCAGGTGCGTGATTGCCGGAAAGTAGTCGTTGTGATCGCCAGCGTACGCAGAGAGTATCTGCGCGTGAGAGTGCATATTGACGATCGAGGTCAGGTCTCTTGCCGAATTGCGGAATCGACTGAGGGCAGGAAGGAGCAAAAAGACGAGTACACCCACGAGTGAAACCACAAGGAGCAACTCGATCAGGGTGTACGCGTGATGGTGACGTTGGAGATTCATAAGAAGTCACAGCGACGAGTCGTCGAGCATTAACCCCTCGAACTGGCAGTGGCTTTTTTGAGTCGCATCCAGACAAGCACGCTGAGGATTACTGCAACGAATATCCATCCGGCCTGCGTCAGCCAAGCGGGTTGGGGCTGGCGCGAGGCTCCGATGGAGAGGGGTGACGTAACCGGTTCTGGTCCACGAAAATCTGTTCTGGTGCCGTCACGGAAATCGTTGATCGCTGTGAACGTCGAAGGTCCCCGAAGCGGATCAGAGCCGTCGACGGTCGGAGTGGTCACCAAGGCGGCAAGTTCGCCGGGTTCGAGTGGTCGCATTTCGATAAGGACCGTCGTTTGTCCCGATTCGCCATTTGGGTCGAACGAACTCACGCGGTGCGCCGCCTAGGAGCGATGCAATTCATGATATCGCCAATCAGAATATCTAGTGGTTGATCCCTTCCACTGTGGTTCATCAGACGAATGCGTGACAGTTACGGAGTCAATTTGAATCCACTCATCGTTGAGAACAGCACCAGTGATCAGGAAGCGCCGATTGCCGTCGGCGGATTGAAATGTACTGGACCAGTTTGTGCCTTGCAGTGTTGCATCAGTTGGTTGAAGCCGAAGAGGGGTTCCGGGACTCATTCCGGGATGGAACCAGCCCTGTAAGTAGAATGGAAGCGCACTGAGGGCTTCTGCGGGGTTCCGGTCCGGCGGAGGATTGCGAGGATTGACAAGGCTCAGATCTCTACTTGTGAGTTGCCATGCTTCGCGGCCATGTACAGCCCGATCCACAAATGGGATAGGAATCTGATGGTGATAATCCTGGCTCAGACGCCAGAGGTTTGGATTGCTATACCAAAGTCGATACCGAGTAGACTTTGCAGCATTGGTCATTTGCCATTGCAGGTCTTCATATTGCCTGCGAAGCGGATGGTCAGGCTTGTCATCAACAAGTGCGCGCAGGCGATTGAGTTCATCCTCGCCGCCGGGGACGGGAGACTCGATGATGTATTCAATATAGATGTTCTCGGGGATTGGGCGGATCTCGGCTTGCGCCCACCTGGACTTGAACCAATCGAGCGAACCGAGTTCCTGGGCGCTGGCACAAGTCGATGCCAGTACAAGGAGTGAGAGGCCCACGAGGCTCCAAGAGTTGCAAACTCGCTCCGACACGAAAAACCTCCAGTCAGGTTTGTGTCCGATGCAAATCGTACTCCGGCGGGGTTGGGGGGGGGGGCAAGTAACTCAAGGGAAAATTCTCCGCAGCGAGTTCAGCGGCCGACGGTTCGTTCCAGGCTGCGGATTGTCGCGTTGCAGCACTGGCTGTGCGACGCTGCCGGTGTTGAGGCGTTAGGCGAACACCATCGGCTCGTCGTGGTGGTCGTAGCGCCCATCGTTCCGATGAGGACCAGTTGGAAGGTGGACATGGCAACTCCTTGGTGAGCGATGAGGGAGATGAGTACACGACCCGATCGTGAGGCAGATCCGACGCCGATCCGGCGCAGTCTACCAGGGGATCGGACCGCCAGGGTAACGAGCTTGCACGGAGTGGTACGGCTTTTGATCGCATGGCGTTTACCCGTGTGGTCAGATGCTGGAAAAGTCTTCGGCTTGACGTGGGAGGTTGAGGGCGAGACACTTGATGTCCCGCGGGATGCATGTGCAACCGCGGGCTGCGGGCGGACGTAGCGCGCAGGGAGCGGACCCGATCCCCCTGGGGCGGGGTGTGTGCGTGTTGCGGGTGGCATGCGTGCATGACCGGCGGCGGGCAACTTTTTTGATGTGGAGCGTTGAGCATGGCGGGTCGAACCAGTGCGGGAATCGGAGTCGGAATCGCGATCACAGTTCTGGCAGTGCTCAGCGCTGCGCTGTTTGTGCTGACGATGGTGTTCTATTCGCAGAAACAGGCGGCGGATCGTGAGATTGCAGCGGCACGCGGTCGCAATGACTTGTTCATTCGTGATGTTGAGCGTGAGATGCCGACCGTGCGCGAAGTGATTCAGCAAGCGCGCGGGAAGTCGGCAGTGGCTCACCTGATGGAGCAGCAGAGCCTGGTGATGCGGACGGTGTCAGGGCGGCCTGACATGTCGGTGACGGACATGCAGACGCAGGCAGGGGCGCTGCTGTCGCAAGGCGAGTCGCTGATGGGGCGGATCCGTTCGCAGGCGAGCAAGATTCAGGAGCTCGAACGGCAAGTTGCCAATGCGGAGGCGTCGCGTCGATCGGCGCAACAGGATGCGCAGGCGGAAGCGGACCGGATCGGTCGCATCGAGCGCGAAGCGCAGGCGACGATTGCGGATCTGACGAGCCAGATCGGCGACTATCAGGGTCGCATCAACATGTACCGCGACAACGTGGACACGCTCGAGGTGCAGATGCGCGAGCAGATCGAGCGTCGGACGGATTCACACACGCAGCGCGAGCGGGCACTCTCGGAGCGGCTGTCGCGTTTGCAGACGGAGAACGCGTTGCTGCAGGATCAGGTGGCGAGTCTTCGCGGGGTTCGGTCGGGCGACACGCTTCGGCCGATGGCGGAAGAGGCGCTGGTCGATGGCCGGGTGGTGGAGATCCGCCCGGGGTCGAATGAGGTGGTGATCAGTCTCGGGCGTCAGGACAAGATTCAACTCGGCATGACGTTTTCGGTGTATGCGGATGCGTCGAGGCTGAGGCCTGATCCGACGACGGGGGAGTACAACGAAGGCAAGGCAGTGGTGGAAGTGATTGATATTGATCGTGACACGAGCCGGGCGCGGATTGTGCGTGAGTCTCGTGGCAACCCGATTACGCGTGGGGACGTGATTGCCAATCCGGTGTACGACCCGAAGAAGGAATACCGGTTTGTGGTGTACGGCAACTTTGATGTGAATCGCGACGGGCTCGCGACGCGCGAAGAGGGCGAGGATCTCAAGTCGCTGATTCGCAGTTGGGGCGGGATAGTGCAGTCGGATCTGACGGGGGGGGTGGATTTCCTGGTGCTTGGGCAGAAGCCGGTGCTTCCGCCGCAGCCAGGGCCCGATGCGCCGCTCGAAGTGCTGCAGGAGTATGTGAGGCTTCAGACGGTGGTCTCGAACTACGACCAGTTGTTTGCGCGGGCGGCGTCAACGTCGATTCCGGTGCTGAACGAGAATCGGCTATACACGTTGATCGGGTCGATCCCGGATTGATGCTGTGAGCCAAGCTATGGCGAGTGCGGTGGGCAGTGTGCCGGCTCGCGGCGGCAAAAAGAAGAAGGCCCAGATTCCGTCATTGCTCCATCCGTTGGTGTATGGGGCGGTGCGCGGCGTGACGACACTGCCACAGATGGTGGGGGTCTCCACGTCGATCGCTGGAGCGGCGGCGCTCGGGCGTTTGTACGGCAGCGCGAGGTTCAATCGCAGGCGCGTCGAGGCGGCGTCAGAGCGCGTGCGATTTGCGTTGCGCGATCTTGATGAAGCAGGCGCGCGAGATTTAGTGCTTGCGAGTTTCAGCCACTTGTTTCAGTTGGGGGTGGAGATCGCGTGCATGCCGCGGTTGTTGTCGGGCGATGCGTGGCTGAGGCATGTGGAGTTGGGGAATCTGGATGGGGCGCTGGAGGCGCTGATTGAGGGTCGTCCGAGTCTGATGCTGACGGGGCACTGTGGGAATTGGGAAATGATGGGGTACACGATGGCGGTGTTGGGGTTCCCCATTCACGCGCTGTACAGGCCTCTGGATATGAAGCCGGTGGATCGATGGCTGCGGCGGACGCGGGCAAGGCGCGGGTTGATTCTGGTCGACAAGTTTGGCGCGGCGACGATGTTGCCGAGGCTGATGGCGCAAGGGGTTCCGGTGGGTTTTGTGGCCGATCAGAACGCGGGCGATCGTGGGATATTTGTGCCGTTCTTTGGCCGCCTGACATCGAGCTACAAGGCAATCGGGTTGATGGCGATGCAACACAAGGCGAATGTGGTGTGCGCGAGTGCCCGTCGGCTGCGCGACGGAGAGGCGCACATCGGGGACGCGGGAGGTGGGCATGATGATGGTGGGCTTCGGTACCGGGTCGAGTTGACGGATGTGATCAGGCCTGCGGATTGGGAAGGGCATCCGGACCCGCTTTTTTACATCACGGCGCGGTACAGGCGTGCAATTGAGCAGATGGTGCGGATTGCGCCGGAACAGTACCTGTGGATGCATCGGATCTGGAAGAGCCGCCCCGCGCATGAGCGGATGAATACCCCGATGCCGGAGAGGCTGCGGGAGAAGTTGCAGACGCTGCCTTGGATGACCGAAGCTGAGGTCGATGAGATTTGCGATCAAAGTGATCGGGATCGGGCGTATCTGGCGGAGCATGGGCTTGAGAGGCTGCCTTAGACGGTTGACGGCGAACATAGGAGACCTGTCGTGGCAAGATCGCGTGAGAGGCTGACGGATGTGCGTGTGCTGGTTGTGGATGACGACCGGGACGTGCTGGAGTCGATGATGGTTGCGTTTGCTGCCGAAGGTGCCGAGACGCTGTCGGCTTCGGATGGGAATACAGCAGTGCGGCTGTGCATGGAGGAGGACCCTGATGTGGTTATTCTGGACATGATGCTGCCGGGGCGATCAGGGTTTTTGGCGCTCGAGCGGATCAAGGGGCATGAGGACAGCCCGCTGGTGGTGATGGTGACGGCAAACGAAGGGCGTCGGCATCAGGCCTACGCTGAATCGCTGGGCGTTGATGCTTATTTGCTCAAGCCGGTGCCTCTGGAGCGTCTGATCGACATGGTCGACACGCTGATTCAGAATCGGGATCTGGAGGCGGGCGCGGAAGACGATTGAGCTTGGGGGTCTGAGTGGCGAGGAAGCGGCAACTGGTTCTTTTTCGGGTGGAGGATGGCGCGAGGCCGGGTTCCGGGTTTGTGCCTCTGGGTGATGAGGGGGAGTTTGTTCGGATTCTTGCGCCGTTCAATACGGCGCCGGACGGGTCGCCGCGGCGATCGAACGGGACAGAGGTTCTGCATGGTCCTGGAATCGTGATTGAGTATCCGACAACGCAGGACGCGATTCAACAGGCGATTGTGACGGTTACGGATCAGGACGTGGCGTGGCCTGTGCTGAGCCGCATCTGCCGCTCGCTTGGCTGGAAGTTGCAGGACATGGAGAGCGGGCAGACGTTTGGATAAGCGTGGTGCCTGATGCTCTGTTGTACGTTATCGGAATTCAGGTAGGCGTTGCGTGCTTTGCGCTGGGCGTGTGTGCGCTGGCTTGCGCGATCGTTTTGCGTTGATGGCGTGGGAGTTGCGCGCCGGGGCGTGGGTGATGCGCATTTTTTGCTGGTTTCGGGTGCGCAGGGGTAACCCTTGTACAACAGGTCGATTCTCCAATGTTGACTGGTGTTCTTGCCGATCAATCGAGTCCATGGCGGAATGTTCCGCGTGGCGTCGAAGTCCGGGGCCGAGGGCTGCTGGAGCGACGGTCTGGATTCGTCGCGGGCGATGTGCTCGCGCGAGAGATAAGAACACTGGTTTTGCAGGAGACGACCGCATGAACACGAATTTCAATCCATTCAATACGTATCCGTTTGCGCAGACGCCTTTCTATGGTTCGTTCGGCATTCCCTCGTTCACACCGGGGAACTATGGCCCGAGTAACTGGAACAACTGGCAGACGCCTTTCGTCGGCTCGAACACGACGACGCCGTGGAATACCACGAACTTCAACCCGTTCCAGGTGCCGTTTGGCGGGTACAACCAGACGCCTCTTGGCGGGTTCAATGGCCAGTACACCAACGGCTTCAACAGCGGCTTGAACACCGTGACGAACGGGTGGAACCCTTTCTGGAACAACTGGGCGTCGAACACCATCGGCACTTCGCCGGTGAGCACGTTCAATCCGTACAACACGCTCAACAGCTGGAACACGTTCAATCCGTACACGGCCACGGGCTGGAACCAGATCAATCCGTTCGCCGGGTTCAATGGTGTGCAGACTCCGTTTGCGAACATCACGCCGTGGGCGAACACTGCGCCGTGGACCAACACGACTCCGTTCGGCGGCACTCCGAACTTCAATGGTTTTGCTCAGCCTTTCGGCACGGCGTATCCGTTCGGCGTGGCGCAGCCGTTCGGCATCGGTACCCCGAACGTGTGGAACGGTCAGTTTCCGTTCAACTATCAGCCCCTTTCGCCGGTGAATGTTCCGTTCAACGGCCAGACTCCTGTGACGACCAACACGAACGGACAGCAGGTTGAGCACACTGGGCGCATTGCGGCGTACCCGATGCCGTTCGGCGGGTTCGCTCCGTTTATGTGTGCGAATCCGCAGCAGGGCGTGTCGAACTGCACGCCGGTGACTCAGGCAGCGTGAGATTCGAGACATTCAGGTGAGAGCAGGGGCGGCCGGGGTCGGTCGCCCTTTTTCATGCGCAGGGGTGGTTGAGTTTGGGGTGGGTTGCTGACGCTGGCGGCGCGCTCAGGCCGAGCCTTCGGTTCGTGTGATGGCGGCGCCAAGGCTGGCGAGGCGGTGTTCGAGGCGTTCGTAACCGCGATCGATGTGGTACACACGGTTGATGACAGTGGTGCCGCGGGCGGCGAGTGCGGCGATGACGAGGGAGGCCGAGGCGCGCAGGTCTGAAGCCATGACGGGTGCGCCGTGGAGTTCGCGCACTCCGGTGACGACGACGGTTGCGCCCTGACGGTGGAGTTGGGCACCCATGCGGCCGAGTTCGGCGACGTGGAGGAACCGCTCGGGGAAGATGCGTTCGGTGACGATGGAGTTTCCTTCAGCGATGGAGAGGAGGGCCATGACCTGTGCCTGAAGGTCGGTGGGGAATCCCGGATGGGGCTGGGTAGTGACGCGGATGGGCCTGAGGATGCGTTCGGAACTGATGCGGCAGGTGGCCCGCATGGGGTCCTTGTTGTCGAGAATGTCGATGTGAACCCCGAGATCGACAAGGCGATCGGTGACGGCGAGCATGGCGTCGAGTGGAGTGTTGGTGATGGTGAGTGAGCCGTTAGTAATGGCGGCAGCACACATCATGGTGCCGGCCTCGATGCGGTCTGGGATGACGATGTGCGTAGCGCCGTGGAGGCTCTTGACCCCTTCGATGGTGATACGCGGGGTGCCTGCACCGGTGATGCGTGCGCCCATGGCATTGAGGAGGTTGGCCAGATCGACGATTTCGGGCTCGCAGGCTGCGGATTCGATAATGGAGGTGCCTTTGGCCAGGGCTGCGGCGGACATGACGTTGGCGGTGCCGAGGACGGTCGAGCCAAAGGGACCGCCGAGAAAGATGGTGGTGCCTCGGAGCCCCTGAGGCGGAACGGTCGCGACGACGTCGCCACCGTCGAGGCTGATCTGGGCGCCAAGGGCGGCGAGTCCTCGGAGGTGGAGGTCGATCGGGCGTTCACCGATGGCACACCCGCCCGGGAGTGAGACGCGGGCGATGCCTCGTCGTGCGAGCATTGGTCCGAGAACGCAAATGCCGGCCCGCATGGTCCGGACGATGTCGTAGTGAGCGTGGCTCTGGGACTGATCGCGTGCGCACAGGGTGAGCGATGGCTCGGCGTTCTTTTCGGACTCGATCACCTCGCACCCGAGGGTGTCGAGGAGTTTCTTCATGTTGGTGATGTCGGCCAGGTCCGGGACGTCGCGGAGGATCACGGGCTCTGAGGTCAGCAGCGCGGCGGCCATGAGAGGGAGGGCGGCGTTCTTGGAGCCATTGATTCTGGTGGTTCCTTCGAGCCTTCGCCCGCCTTCGATGGTGAATGCGTCCATGCCGGAGTCCTTTCGGTGCGTTGTGGATGATATCGGACAATCGCGTGAGGGAGAAACAGGGGCACAATCGTCAAGGCTTGCGTGCGCGATACAGAGGGCGCGCGTGCGGAGGCTTTGTGGTGCGAGTCGCTTGCGAGAAGGGAGTTTGTTTTTGAGAGTTGAGGGTAGCAAGACCGCTTGGGCGGAGAGCCCGGCGGGCGGAGGATTGACGATGCAAGCGAACAGGCCTTCCCGATTCTCGATGATCAAGCTGCCGGCGGGGCTTTGCGGATGCGGCGTGCTCGCGGCAAGCGTCATGCTGTTTTCGGGCACAGCAACGAGTGTGAGCGAAGGCAGCGAAATGGTGATGATGCCAGAGACGATCCAGATCTCGGGTGTGGTGCGCGACTTCCGCAAGTGGGGCGTGCCGAACGGGCATCAGGACTTTGAAAACTACAACACGGGGCATGTGGTCGGTCTGGTTCAGGACGACCTCGGTGCTGACGGCAAACCGGTGTTCAAGCACGCGTTCGGGCAGTCGGTGACCAAGCAGTTCAAGGACTCTGCGGGTCGGCAGATCCGACCTGCGATGTACAGTGCCGCGCGTGGAGATGTAGCGGGAACGCTGTCCAACAACACCAATCGCGCGATCACGAGTGCGGACACATTCAACCAGTGGTTCCGAGATGTGCCGGGGGTGAATCTGTCGATGGTGCTGCCCATCACGTTGCAGCGGATCCCCGGGACCACGACGTACTTCTTCCACGCACACGACGATCACAACACGCCTCAGCGTGAGGGGTTCTTCCCGATCGACAACCTGCTGTTCGGCGATATGGACCCGACGTATCACCACAACTACCACTTCACGTTTGAGCTGCAAACGACATTTGTGGTTCAGCGTGGGACGAATCAGGTGTTCACGTTCTTTGGCGACGACGACGTGTGGGTGTTCATCGACGGGAAGCTCGTGATCGACCTGGGCGGTGTGCACGGTGCGGTGTCGCAGAGCATCGCGATTGACCGCCTCGACTGGCTGCAGAATGGGCAGCGCGCCTCATTGAGTCTGTTCTTTGCCGAGCGACGGACGACGCGGGCGAACTTCCGCGTGGAGACGAATCTGAAGCTCGAGACGATTTCGCTGCCTCCGACGACGGCGCTGTACGATTGATGAACGGTTGATGGTCTGTGACGACTCCCCTCTTCAACGCCGGGCACGGGCGGTCGAAAGATCGCGCGTGCCTGTTTTTCACCAGTGGTTGCCGGGGCGGTAGCGGTCGTAGGGGGGCCAGTCGTTGCGTCGGTCGTTGTGGTGATGGTGACGCGAAGCGGGTTGTTCGAGGTCAAAGTACAGAACGGCGTCTGCGTTTCGTGGCATGTTGAACCGGCGGGCGCGGTCGAGATCGGGACGGGCACGCTGGGGCCAGTCGTCGAGCGCGACGACCGCTGTATTAGGGCGATGCGAAAGAGCTGCGTCGCGACGGGCGAACTCTGGGGAGTACTCGGGTGTCAGACCAGCCGCCGAGACCAGGGGTCCGGGCAGTACGGCATCCCAGGCTGCGCCAGATGAGCCCAGGTGCATGCCGGGGCCGCGGCGGGCCTCGGGGGGACGCACAGGAGCGGCACAGGCGGTCAGAAGCAGGCAAAGCCCGAGAACGGCATTGGAGGCGATTAGGGATCTCACAGCCATGTGCGGTACAACAGAGGTGCCGGGAGGTGCAAATGGCGTTGGCGGGGGCCTAGCGGGCTCTGGCGGGTGGCGTGGCGGTGAGGTTGGGCAACGGTGTTGAGGCTGGGCAACATCGGGGAATTGAGGGTGAGGGCTTGACGCTTGGTGTTGGTAGGGCTTTGCTCAGTCGATGCGCATCATTTCGGGTCGGTACAAGCGTCGCCAGTTGGTGTCCCCTCCGGGCAGATCGACCACTCGTCCGTTGCCGGATCGGGTGCGGGAGTCAATGTTTGGTTTGCTGCGCGGGCATTTCGAAGATGCGAGCGTGCTCGATGGGTTTGCGGGGGTTGGGTCGTTCGGGCTCGAGGCTGCGAGTCGGGGCGCGTCGCATGTGGTCATGGTCGAGCGCGACAAGCGTGTGGCGGAGGTGCTCCGCCAGAACGTCGAGATGCTCGGGGCCGGAGAGTTTGCGCAGGTGGTTGTCGGTGATGCGCTCGGACCTGCGGCGCTGGCGCGGTGTCGTGTGCCGGTGAACATTGCGTTTCTGGATCCGCCGTATGAGATGGTGCGTGATGTGGCAGGCTGGGACAGGGTGCGGCAGCAGATGACGCGGATTGCAGGCCTGTTGGCTGCTGATGGGTTCTTGATCGTGCGAACGCCTTGGCCCTTCCTGCAGAAGTTGCCAGCGGAAACTCATCAACCGCGGGGCGGGAGGGGTCAGCGCGTAGATGAGGTGATGGAGTTTGACAGCCTCGAAGACCTCGAACGTGAAGAGGGAAAGGTGCTCGATGCGCTTGTTGGCGGAGTAGAGCAGACACTGGCGGAAGGCGATCTCTCGATTGCGGGGACGATCGGGCCGGAGACGCATGTGTATGGCTCGACCGCGATCCATTTGTATATGTGCGCCGGGGCCAAGGAATGAGTGGGCATGCACTCAATGCCCAGCAGGTGGCGGCGGTGGAGCATGACGCGGGACCTCTGATCGTTCTGGCGGGCCCGGGCACGGGCAAGACCAGCGTGATCGTGCACCGGGTCAGCCACATGATCGAACACCGGGGGATCGACCCGGAGCGGATCGTGGCGCTGACATTCACGAACGAAGCAGCGCGCGAACTGCGTGAGAGACTGAGTGCATTGGTAGGCGGCGCAGCGGCGGATCGATTGAACGCTTCGACATTCCACAGTTTCGGGCTTTCGCTATTGCGGCGTTTTTCGGATCTGACGGGTCTTGGGCCCAAGCTTGCGCTCATGGATTCTGCACAGCATCGGCGTCTGACCAGACACCTGATCCAGGAGCACGGGCTGTTTCGGGATGCGATGGCGGGGGGAATTGCGAGTCTGATTGATGAATCGCGCGCGATCATCGCCGAACTGCGCAACAGCGCGATGGAGCCTGAAGCGTGCGCTGCGCGTGTGGAGGCGATGCTGAGCGGTGACGCGGTTGCTGATGGGCAGCGTGCGGAGATCGAGCGTTTTTCCGAGCACGTGAGGCTGTATGGCTTGATCGATGCGGCGTGCCGCAGGCGCGGGCTGATATCAATGGATGAGTTACTGACGCGGCCGATCGGGCTGCTGCGCGAGCATCGGGTGGCGCGCGAGATCTGTCAGCACGATCATCATCATGTGGTGGTGGATGAGTTCCAGGATCAGAATATTGCGCAGATGGAACTGCTTGGGTTGTTATGCCCGGCACAGCGAGAGAGGCTGGATTTGTGTGTGGTCGGAGATGACGATCAGGCGATCTATGCGTTTCGTGGGGCGAATCAGTTTGCGTTCGAACACTTCAAACGTCGTTGGCCGACGGCGACAACGTTGTTTCTGGAGTTGAACTACCGCAGTGCGCGGTGTGTGATTCAGGCGGCGAACCGGGTGATCGAGGCTTCGGAGACGCGATTTGCACCTGACAAGGTGATCGTGCCGGCGAGCGAGTCAGAGGGGTTTGCGGGGGCAGCGGTCGAGGTGGTGCGCGTTGCGTCGGATTTTGACTCCGATGGGCTGATCGCGGCGATGCTCTTGACGGACCGGGAGCGTGATCCGGAGCGGGCATGGAGTTCATACGCCGTGATCGGGCGCACGAACCGTGAGGTGGAGCGGATTACGGCGACGCTGAGGCTTGAGGACATCCCGGTGCGGGTGCGGTCGATGGGTTCGCCACTCGATGACGAGGGGGTGCAGGATCTGCTCGCGTGGATCCGCGCAGTGCTCGAACCATCGCAGACGTGGGCGGTGCGGCGATTGCTGTTGCGGCCGCCGTATGGACTTGGCGCGTCGCGGGTGAGTGCGTGGGAGCGAAGTTATGCTGCAGCGATGTCGCGGGTGGCGTCGTGGGAGGCCGAACCGTTCCTGCCATGGCTGATGCGGACTCTTGATGAGAGTGATGATGTCAAGATGATCGTGTCGCGGCTCGCGATGCAGATTGAGGCGTTTCGTGCTTCGGCGACGACCGAATCGGCAGATGTGACGATTGAGCGGATGATTCTCGAAGCGGATCTTGCGGGCGCCGATCTGGTGGGCGGCCGATCTCGGGCAGGGCGGATTGAATCGTTGGTGGCGGTGTTGCGATTCGCGCGTGAGAGGCTCGGAAGGCTTGAAGCGCCAGCCGATCTTGCTGCGTTCTGGAGTCATTACAACGATCTCGATCCGTCTGAACAGTCGTTTGCAGCGACACTTGATGCGCGCGTCGAATGGCAAGCGAGCGAGCGGAGCGACGACGAAGATGGCGTGGTGCTGCTCACGGCGCACTCTGCCAAGGGGCTCGAGTTTGACACGGTGTTTCTGCCACGAGTCAACCCGCCGCACGGGTTTCCGATGACATCGCGGAAGCGTGAGAGTGTGCTGCCGACGGGCATCGACGCGAATGTGAACACGCCTGGATTGTTAGAGGAAGAGCGGCGGCTGTTCTATGTCGCATGCACGCGCGCCAAGCGACGCCTGATTATGTTCGGGAAGATTCCCAAGGGGAAACCCGGCGCGACGAACCTGCTCTGGCCATTGATCAGTGCGGGGGTAGTGAGCGAGCGAGATCCGACGGAAATCATGCGAGAAGCTGCGGCTGTGGGAGTGACGAGTGCGGCGTGGTCGAATGAGCCGGTGTCGGCGCTCTCGGGAGTTGGGCGGATGGAGCGGGCAACAGTGCTGGCACAAGCGCGAAGCCGATTGCGGCACGAAGCGTCCTTGGCGCTCGATGGAGCCGATCGGGCTGGGCTGGATCGCGCGGCGGTGGAGGAAGTGATGGCCAAACTGGCGAGCGTGGCGACACGGATGGCGGTTCTGGCGTCGATCGGTGCTGGCGAGAGTGGGACGGCAGATCTGAGCGCCGAGGCAGCGGAGTATCGGGCGCGTGTGGAGGACAAGGTGCTGCGGGGTGCCGCGCGGGCGGGGTTTGCGTTTGTTGCACCGAAGCCGCCATTGAACCTGAGTTACACGATGCTGCGGGACTATGAGCACTGTCCGCGGTGTTTTTATCTTCGGCATGTGATGAAGTTGTCTCAGGGCGAATCGGGCGCGATTCGCGTGGGGCAGGTGACGCATACGGCACTCGAAAAGTTCTATCGCAGGTGGATGGACGCAGAGGCGCAGGGCGAACCAAGGCCGACGCTGGAGCATCTGTTGGAGCTCGGGCTTCGGTCGTTTGATGCCAGCGTATCCGAGCACGAGGTTGTGGACACTGCCCAGCGCGATCAGATTCTGGCCGCGCTCACGAATGCGCACAAGAGGCTGCACAACGAAGCACTCGAACCGATCGAAGTCGAGAAGAATGTGAACTTTCCGTTCGAGCACAACGGACACACGCACCGGATCTATTCGAAACTGGATCGGATCGATCGCATCGAAGGAGGATTTCGGATCGTGGACTACAAGACGGGGCACGCGAGCAAGGGGCTGCTTGAACCCGACAAGAAGGATCTGCAACTCGGGATCTACGCGCTGGCGCTGCGGCACCTGTTTGGAGACGAGCAACTGACGGGGACTGCGGAATACTGGGTCTTATCGCAGGGCGAGCGCGGGGTGATCGGGCTCGATCAGCTTGATATGGAGGCGATCGGCGAGGTGGTGCGCGGCGCAATCGACGGCATCCTCGAAGGCCGCTTCGAACGCAATGAGAAGAACTGCGAGGGAGAGTGCAGCCTGATCGATCTGGTGGTGCGCGATGCGGCAGAGTGAGAAGTGTGACGAGCGCAAGAAAAACCCCAAGCCTGAGCCCGGGGTTGGCAAATGTGGGGTGCAGGCGTCAGGACAAGGCTGCAGCACCCGAGATGATCTCGGTCAGTTCGGTGGTGATTTGTGACTGACGTGCGCGGTTGTACTTGCGTTGGAGGCGCTTACGCATCTTGCCAGCGTTGTCGGTCGCGGACTTCATCGCCACCATGCGCGCGACGTGCTCGCTGACGACGGCATCGTTGAAGGCCTGGAAGAGCACGGCGCGGACGGCTGCGGGCAGGAGTTCGCTTAGCAGTGATTCGGGGTCGGGGCTGAACTCGTAGAGCGGCGTCAGTTTCGATTCGGTCGCGCTCTGGGCCTTGCCTGCGGCGGATTGGTCGAAGGGAATGAGTTGGAGGATTTCGGGCTTTTGCTGTCCGGCCGAGATGTAGCGCATATAGACGACGCGGACGGCGTCGATCTCGCCAGCAGCAAAGCGTTCAATATAGGTGTTGGCGAGGCGTTCAACTTCGTCATACCGAGGCTTATCGCCGAAGTTGGTGTGGTGCGCCGCGATGGAGAAGGCGTTGAACTTGAGGACGTTGGCACCCTTCTTACCAACGACTTCGATGGCGCCGGAGCTGGCGGCGTCGTGGCTACGAAGGTGCCGCATCGCAGTGCGGATGACGTTGCCGTTGTAGGGGCCGCAAAGCCCGCGATCGGACGTGATGATGAGCGTGACTTCCTTGCCGGTGCGCTTGGCGGCGCTATTTCCGAGCAGAGGGTGTGACGTGTCGCCGATGCTCGAAGCCAGTTCGGCGACAAGCTCAAAGAGGGCTGTGGTGTAGGGCTTGGACGCGGTGGCAGCCTGCTGGGCCCGAGCGAACTTACTCGTGGCGATCATTTGCATCGTGCGGGTGATGCGGCGGATGTTTCCGACCGCCTTCATACGCTTCTTGATTTCGCGGCTCTTTCCCATGGGGCGGGAGTGTAGGACCGATTTCTCCCGTCGTGAAGCGCGGCGCGGAGTCTGGCGAGCCAAGCAGATCGAGCCCGCGACTCACTTGCCAGGAGGGGCAGGCTTAGACAGGTTGCTCGCGGGGTCGGTCGCGGAGATCGGTTTTTGAGTGGGTATTGGCTTGTCGCCCGCCCCGGATGCAGGGTGGAAGTCGTGACCAAGTTGTAACGGAAAGGGGACAGACAAGGCGGGGCGTGGCGGAATGCGAGACAGATCATCGTTCGCCATGACAAGTTCCTCCTCGGCTTGAAGTTACGCAGCCAAGCCGCGGATGGTTCATCGGGTGCGTCAAGGCTCAAGTTCGGTGGATTTGACGGACGCGACCCCCGAATCGAGGACTAGGCCGTCATAAGCCAAATAGATTGTCTCGGGCAGTTCGGATTCGGTCTGGGCGTGGTCAATGTCGTGACTCATGTGAACGAAATAGGTTGCACCAGCACCGATGTTCTGGGCGGCATTGACAGCCTGGCCGATGGTGAAATGAGTCGGATGCTTGCGGTGGCGCAGAGCATCGAGAACGAGGGTGTTCAAGCCTTCAAAGTGTGGCCAGGACTCTGGGGGAATGCCCGAAACGTCTGTTCCGTAGGCCAGTGGTAGGGGTGATGGCGCGGCCCGAGGGGGCGGATCGAACCGAAACCCGAGAATCGGCAATCGACCGTGGAGCAGCGGAATCGGGGTGATGGTGAGGCCGAAGAGCACAAACGGAACCGACGGACGAATCGGGAAGGCAACAAGCGATGCGATGAACGAGTCCTGCACATTGGCGTGACGATCGAAGATGTAGGCATAGACGCGTCGCAGGGATTCGAGGGTGTGCTGATCGGCGTAGATTGGAATGGGTTGGTGCATGAGAACGTTGAACCGCCGGACTTCATCCAGGCCAAGTATGTGGTCGGCGTGATTGTGTGTAAAGAGAATGGCGTCTACCCGTTCAAGCTTTGCGCGGAGGGCCTGCTGGCGAAGGTCAGGACCGGCGTCGATGAGGATGACGCGGGCTTGTCCGCCAGCGTCGGTGAAGCGGAGGCACGCACTGGTACGCAAACGCTGATTACGTGGGTCGCCCGAAGTGCACACGGCGCAATCACAGCCAATGGCGGGGATGCCGGAACTGGTACCAGTGCCGAGGAATTCGAATCGCACGGACAAGACTAGATCATTGAAGGCCTGGGTGTGGATGTCAGGGGCAGTTAGACAGTGATTGATTCAACAGAATGATGATGTCGAAGATGTCGATTTGGTTGTCTGCGTTGAGGTCGGCCAGGAGGTCACCAGCGTTCCAGAGTGAAAGGAGGCGAATAATCTGGGCCTCGCGTGACTCGGGTCCGTTGTTGGAAGGCAACATGCACGGGACGCACGACAGATCTTCGACGCGGAAGCGATCGATCGCCGCTTCGACGATGGAGGCTTCGGGGCCGTCGCCGGTTTCGAGCCGTATACGGAAACCCGTGGTCAATGGCACATGGTCGAGGATGCGATAGACGTTCATTTCCCAGCCATCGGTCTGCTTGATGGTGTCGATGGTGGTCCAAGTCGCTCCAGCGTTGGATGAAACCTGGACGAACATGGAGCGATGATCCGGGAGGGAGCTTGAGAACCATGCGGCGAAACTCATGTATGGATCCTGAGCCAGCGCGAGGTTGATGGATGGTGAGGTTGCGCGTGTGGCACCATGGTCAACGTCTTCGTTGGCGTCCGACCCGGTCAGGAGGCACCTGCTGCTGCCATCGAAGTCCTTGGACGGGGCGCGTAGGTCGTTCGCATTCGGCTTGGCAACCTTGAATCGTCCGGACGTCAGTGAGGCTTCGCCCCAGAAGGTCCATCCGCTGGCGGTCTGAAAGTCATTTGAAGCGAAGACGCTCGACGAGTTTGCTGCGATGGCGACGAATGCGTTTGCTGGAGCGTTTTGAGGCCAGGTGTCGGTTTCACCGAGGGAGTTCAGTGCGGAAAAGTAGTAGCGCACGGGACCAGCGCAGTTTGTCAGGGGTGGGAATGTGACAACCGCGGTGGAGTTCGCGCCGACAGCCATCGGGATTTGGATCCATGTGGAGCCGTTCAAGACGTGCAGATTTGCAATCTCGGGGATGAGGTTGCGTGTCAGCGAGTTCGAGACGCGGACTGTGATGGGCGTGCCTCCGAGCGGATTGACCACAGCAGGGCGGTTGCCAGGAAACTCGAAGCGGATGCCGTCTTTGGTTGCAGCCTTGCCGATTGGGGCTGCTAGAGCGGCTCGAAGGCCAGGGTTACGGGTTGCGGTGGCTCGGTTGGATCCCATGCCGTTGCATCCGCCGTGGGTGTGGACACCAATGGCAAGTCCAGTCGCCTCGTCGATAAGCGGCGCTCCGGAGTTGCCACTGGTGGTGTCTGCGAGGTGATGAATGGTGTTATTCTGGCTCCCGGTGAGCTCTCCGACATGAGTTGTCTGGATGTAGTTGTAGACGAGGGGTGCTGGCATGGACATCTGGCCATACCCGGTGACGCGGACACTGCGACCATCGATCGGGGGTATGGTTGGACTGATGCGAAATGAACCCAGTTGGGCCTGCATTGGTGACAAGCCTGTGTTGGAGTTTTCGAAGGTGCCAAAGAAGCGCCAATCGTTGCCAACGCCGATGTAGCCGTTTTGAACCTGCACGGAATTCGGATCGACTGGATACTGGTCTTCGGGGGCAGGATGGCGCATCGAGCCTCCGATGGTGGAGGCAGGGACATTGAATTGGATGACGTTGCCAGCGCCGATAGCGCAATGGCCCGCGCTGAGGAAAGAGTTGGGCTGATTCTCGACGAGCCACGCGCTGCACTGTGCCGGGAGGACGCGGGCGACGCGGGGGTCGGCGGAAGGCACCCTGTCGTCATTTGGTCCGCAGATTGAGCGATCGAGAAAGCCGGGCTCGCCCCAGGTGAGGCTGTTGATGCGCACGTGGCTGGGCCCGGTGCCGTGGGCCGCGTAGATCTCGATGTGGACGGTGTCGCCGTTGAAGTATGCAGAGCGATTGGACCACTGCTGAATATGTTCAGCGTAGAGCTGTTGCACAGCACCGTCGAACTCGCTGATGATGAGCATGTACGAGGCGTCAGGACGCCCGATCTCGCCGCTGAGTTGGGCGAGATTGAAGTTCAGTCGGATCCACATCGCGGTGGGGACGTGAATCGTGCCTCGAAAAACGCGCTGCATGCCGGAATTGGGGGTCCAATTCGTGACCACTCCGGAATCGAGGAGCAATCGTCCTGGATTCGAGCCCAAGGTGACGGAGGCGGCACCGCGTTCAGGGTTCGGGCTGGCATCCGATTGTGCGACAACGCTGCTACTCGTGAAGAGAAGAGCGAAGACATAACAAGCGACGCCGGTCGCTCGCAAACCAAACACACCAAGTTTGAACACAGTGATTTCCCCGTTCCTCTCGATTCTCTCTCGCGTCTCAAGTGTGAGAAGAGTCGATAGACTAGCAAAGTGAGGGGCTCGCGCCAAGGACGGAGTGGGAAAATACTTGCAAATGCTTTTAGAAAAGGGACTTATACTCATCGGACAGGGGCCTGCAATTGGGGAAGATTGACAAAAAAAAGAACCGGCTGACCCGTTTGGGTCAGCCGGTTGAGGTTGATTCAGAGGCGTAGATGCAACTCAGAAGACGAGCTGGATCTGAGCGCGGATGGCGATTTCGCCGTCTTCGCCGTCACCCAGGAGCTGGGTGGTGCGGGTGTTGAAGTGACCGGCCTGCGACCCGAAGGGGCGGGCAACGCTGGTCAGGTTCGGGGCGGTGTCATTGAGGGCCCACTGGAGGTCAAGAGTGAACTTGGCAGCGTGGCTCTCGGGGACGATGTAGTGGTTGACGCCGAAGGTCAGGAAGTGGAAGTCATCATCGCCGGGGCCGGTGATGTTGTTGTCGAGGTAGATGGCGTCCCAGCGGGCGAAGAGTTCCCACTGATCGTTGAGGAAGACGCCAGCCTGAAGGACATGGCCGAAGTTCTCGACGTCGCTGCCGCCGGAGAAGTCGGTATTGTCGCCGATGAAGGCACCGAAGACGTGCCAGCCGTTGCCTTCGAGGGCAACGTCGACGGTGTAGAGGAGGTACTGGGTGTCGCCGCTGGCTGACGGGTTGGTGTCGCCGGTCGACTGCCAGTGGATAGCACCACCGACGCGGGCGGCGAAGTCAGAACCGCGCCACGAGGTGAAGTCGTCGAAGCGCTCCCAGTCGCCCTGGAGTTTGACGTCGACGCGACCGGTCAGGGCCCAGTCGGCTTCGGCAGCCGAGTTGAAGGCGGTGTTGCGGGTCGCGATGCCGTCGCTGAACGCGGCGTAGACAGCGAAGGAGTCGGTCATGTAGCCGAACATGAGGCCCTGGCTGTAGTCCTGGTTGAAGAACTCGTTGGTCATCGAACGATCGGCGGAGAGTTGGAACTCGCGCTCGATGAGTTCTTCAGCGAGGATGGGGAGCTTGAACTGGCCGAAGCGGAGGAAGCCACCTTCCATGCCTTCGAAGTCGTGCTGGCCGTAGGCGTTGCCGAGGGTGAACCCGCTGCTCTGGTCTTCGGCGAAGTCAGCGTCAATGCGGAACTTCCAGTTCGGGTTGATGATGTTGCCGTGCCACTTGAGCTTGCCGCTGGGGATGCTGAAACCGATGGTGGTTTCGTCATCGGTTCCGCCGCTGCTGTTGGTGGGCTGATCGTCACGGAAGTTCATCGTGTAGCGGAACTGGAGGACGCCGCTCATGTTGAGGCGGTAGTTGCCGGTGCCGTCGCCGATGTAGAAGAATCCGTCATTGCCCGCGGTGCCGCCCTGGAGCTGGCTGGTGCGAGCGGCCGCGTCAGCGGAGAGTTCCGCCGAGTAGGCGCGGTCGAGGTCGAGGTTGCTGGACTGAGCCATTGCAACCGTGGCCAGGCCGAACGCGGAGCCTGCTGCCACCAAGAACTTGGTCGTCTTATTCATCGAATCACTCCTTGCAAAATTGAAGGTGGGAGTTAAGCGGGTTCTTTGCCCGTGCTCCCGATTTCCCTTGCCTGCCTTGAATCCTTTCGCCCGCACAATCGGGCGACGTTTGACGAAACGAAAACGAATCCTGATCTGCTGACTGATGCTTCGAGAACGCTCGAAGCGACATCGACACGCGAGCAGCGTCGGCGTATCGACGAGGTGAACACATCCAACTTGTCAACCTGCGAAAGAAAAGCTCTCGCAGCGTGTTGAAGTCTGAGCAGGCAAAGAGCCGGTTCAGACTCGGAATGAGGCCCGGCATATTAGCAGGCACAAACTCCGCCGTCCAGATCATCGGGCGAGGGAATATGTGCCCGGTAACTTTTCTGCGGAAAAATCGTACTTTGACCCCCCTGTTCGGGTTTCGCACGATCTTCACAGATTGTCAGGCGGAGCGCAACCTATCATTTTGTCCGAACATGGGTGATCGACCCCTGAAGCGGTCGAGTCTGCCCGGAAAAATCGGCATAAGTGCTTGTGAAATATCATGATAGACAACAAGCCTCGAATTCTTGTGGTCGATGATGAGCCGAATCTGGTCGAGTTGCTCGCGTACAACCTGCGTGCGGCAGGGTATGAGGTAGAGACGGCAAGCGACGGTCGGCGGGGTCTGGAAAAGGCCAAGCAGTTGCCGCCGGATTTGTTGATTCTTGATCTGATGATGCCCGAACTGCCGGGTCTGGATGTGGCGCGGCGGCTTCGCGAACACGAGGCGACACGATCCGTCCCCATCATCATGCTGACGGCCAAGGGGGAGGATGCCGACCAGTTGCGCGGGTTTCGGGTTGGGGCAGACGACTACATGGCCAAGCCATTTTCGGTCGAACTGCTGCTGGCGCGCGTGGATGCGGTGTTGAGGCGTGCCAAGCCCAAAAGCGGGCAAGATGGTGCGATCAAGGTGTACGGGCCTCTTCGAATCGATACTGGGACGTTCCAGGTTTTTCTTGATGATGAACTGATGTCGCTGACAGTGACGGAGTTTCGTTTGCTGTCGTCGCTTCTGGCAGCCGAGGGAAAAGTGCTTTCGCGTCGGGCACTGATTGCGTCAGCAATGGGGCCTGGAGTGACGGTGACCGAGCGGACCATTGACGTGCATGTGACTGCGATTCGTCGCAAGCTTGGCCCGCACGCGGATCTGATTCTCACGGTCCGCGGCGTTGGCTATCGGACCGTGCTTCCGGGGCACGAGGCTGCGTCGAGCGCTCAATAATTGATGAGCATGACGACACTCGCAATGACTGAGCATCACATGAAGGAGATTGGATCGGCGGCGGCGGTAACCTGCGCGACACTGGTGGTCGGTCTGTGTGCGCTGTGGGCACCGGGATGGGTGGTGGCGGTGGTTTCGGCTGCGGCTGCGGGCATGAGCGTGTGGGTGCTGGTGACCCGGGATACGAGGCGTCGGCAGATGGTTCTGGCGTCGATCGGTGGGCGATTGACCGATCTGGCATCGAAGCACGGGGCATTCGGAGAGGCGACGGAGTCTGCGGTTGCAACTCTGGGCGGACTGGATCGGCGCGCGGCGGCGGTGTCGGAGGCCATCGGAGCGGCGATGGTTCGACTTGGCGATCAGTTGCACGGGCTGGAGGATGTGGTCGAGGCGCTTGATGTGCCTCTGATGGCGGTGAGTGTGGATGGGCATGTGAGGCTTGCGAATGCAGCTGCATGTGCGTTGGTGGGACGCGAGCCCGAGGTGGTGAACGGGGCGAATCTGGAAGACCTGTTCACCGAGGCGGCGGTGCTGGAGTTGATGCGGCAAGCGCGCGAGGGGAGGCATGCTGCAGGGCAGGTGCGCATCAAACGCGATCTGATGGTGCGTGTGCTCGATACGCAAGCAAGTCCGGTGCGGCTCGGAGGGGGACGCGGCGTGGTGCTGAGTTTTCAGGACGTGACGGATCTGGCGATGGCGGTTCAGCTCAAGACGGACTTTGTCGGCAACGCATCGCATGAGTTGCGTACACCCATCGCATCGATTCGGGCAGCAGTCGATACGCTGCTGGGTCCTGCGAAGAACGATCCGCAGATGCATACACGATTCGCGGAGATGATCCGGGCCAACGTCGTGCGGCTCGAAGAACTGGTGCGCGATCTGCTGGACCTTTCAAGGTTCGAGTCGGAGGAATCGGTCGCGAGTTGTGCGGAGGTGGATTGTCTGGAGTTGTGCGCGGATCTTGCACAGGTGTTCGAGCAGGAGCACAAGGATCGCAGCATCGAACTGGAGTTTCAATTGCATCAGGCATTACGACGTGTTTGGACAGACCGCTCTGCGTTGGAACTGGTGCTCCGGAATCTGATTGAAAACGCGATCAAGTTTTCACACGATGGTGGAAGCGTGCGCGTGCTGGGGTCGGTGGTGGCTGGCGAAGGCGGCTTGAGGCCGGGCGTGCGACTCGATGTGATCGATCAGGGGATCGGGATTCCGGTTTCACACCAGCAGCGGATCTTCGAGAGGTTCTTTCAGGTCGATCAGGCGCGTTCCGGCGGGGCTCAGCGTCGAGGTACGGGGCTCGGACTTGCGATTGTCAAGCACGCGGTGCGGCGGCTTGGGGGCACAGTGGAGGTCAAGTCGGTTTGGAAGCAGGGGACAACGATGACGGTGCTGCTGCCCGATTCGGTCATGGGCGGGGGCGTCGAAGCGGAGCCGCCACGTCGCCGCGAAGTTGGGTGAAGCGTTCGGCCAGAGCATTGACGACGCGCAGTTCGTCGTTGGAGCGGCCGAAGCGCCCGATTGAGCAGGCGATCTCGATCTCGGAGTCATTCAGGCGCTTGAAACTGAGCGTGCCCGGCCCGCGGTCGAGCGTGTCGAGGCGAAAGCGGTGGAGATCAGGCGAGGGGCTTGGGAGTCGAGTTTCGACCAGTTCGTAGAGTGGAAGGATGCCTGCGACGACGGCGTCTACGTCGTCCCAGTCGCCTGCGACGGTGATCCGTGCCGGGCTGGTGTGAGCCGGGTTGTGTGCGGTGTCGCGGCGGGGTTGTGCGCATGCGGCCAGTGCTAGGAGGCACCCGAAGAGGGTGATTCGACGAAGAGTAATAGAGAGGATTGCGTGCATACGCCCGAGAATACGCCGGGAGTGTGTGGTTAGTTTGCGAGCATGGGAAGAACCCGGCCCCTAAACTTAGGGTTCCGGTCTTTTGAATGCCGATGCGGTAGGGCCTGGAAGCGGAGTTGAACCTGGTGATCGTCACGATCTCGGTACCGAACGAAGAAGAGCGTGCGGGCATGGTGGGTGTCGCGGAGCGGAATCTGAAGATGCTTCGGGAGGCTTTGGGCGTGCACATCACGGCGAGAGAGAAGTTGATTCGGGTGGAGGGCGAGCCTCGGGCTGCTCAGGCGGCACAGGGGGTGCTCGAGCAGTTGCGGGCGGCGTCGCGGGCGCAGAAGGGTCTGAGCCGCGAGCAGGTGCTGGAGATGATTACAGAAACGGTCGGGCGTGAGGGGGAACGTGGCCCGGCACCGGTCGGGAGCCATGGACCTCCCTGGGTTGAAGACCTTGATGTGTATGTCCGTGGGGTGCGGGTGCGGCCCAAGACAGCGAACCAGCGGTTCTATCTCGACGCGATGCGCGACATGGACATGGTTTTTGGGATCGGACCTGCGGGAACAGGCAAGACGTATCTGGCGGTGGCGGCGGCGGTCCATCTGCTCAAGCACAATCGTGCGCAGCGGATCGTGCTGGTTCGCCCAGCGGTGGAGGCGGGGGAGAAACTGGGGTTCCTGCCGGGGGACATGCAGGCGAAGGTGAATCCATACCTGAGGCCTCTGCTCGACGCGCTGCACGACATGATGGACTATCCGACGATCCGCCGATTCATGGACAATGACGTGATCGAGATCGTGCCTCTGGCGTTCATGCGAGGGCGGACGCTGAACAACGCGGTGATTATTCTGGATGAAGCGCAGAATACGACGCGCGGGCAGATGAAGATGTTTCTGACGCGCATGGGGCACGGGTCGAAGATGATCGTAACGGGCGACAGCACGCAGATTGATCTGCCCGATCCGACGCAGAGCGGGCTGCTGGATGCGGCGCGGAGGCTGCGGCGGGTCGATGGGATCGGGTTTGTGTCGCTGACGGGGCAGGACGTGGTGCGGCACAATCTGGTGCAGCGCATCGTGGCGGCGTACGGGGAGGATGATGAAGACCCGTTGTATGCTGGCGAGATCGGCGAGGCTCTGCTTGCGCGGGACGACGAGGAGGCGGGGGACTGATGCAGCGTGAGGCTCCCAAACCGGGTCGGGGGACGGGCGCAGCGACGCGCGGTCGTGGCCGGGCCGGTTCGGTGCAGCGCCGCCGGCGATCGGTGGTGCGTGAGGTGCGTGAGCTGGTGCTGTCGCAGCGTGTGGGGTGGAGTCTTTCGGTGGGGCTGGTGCTGGCACTGGTGACGAGCGTGACAGCGGTGTGGACGCGCGAGCAGCCTCTGGTGAGCGTCGGTCAGGTGATGCCCGAAACGTGGACGGCGCGGGTGGAGTTCACGCTCGTCGATGACCAGCGCACGGAACTGGGGCGTGAGACGGCGCGGCAGAATCAGCCTCGGGTGTATGTGGCCGATGAGCGTGTGATCGACGAGATCCGGCGTTCGATCGAGCGGTTGCCCGAGATGCTCGCGGGAGTGAGTTCGGTCGATGCGGTGGGGGATGACACACGGCGGCGGTTCAGGCTCAATGAAGAGAGGATGGAGGCGATCAGGGCGCAGGCGGGCGAGGAGTTGATCGAAACCTGGCGCGAGCGAGCAGGCCAGTTGATCGGGAGGTTGATGCTTCGGCCGATTCTCGATGAACAGTCGTGGGTGGCAAGGCAGGAAGGGCTCAACCCGCAGATGAAGCTGGTGAGTCAGCGCGGCGTCGATCTGGTCGAGAAGGCCTCAGCGCCGATGAACCTTGGGGACACGGTCTCGTTTGACCGCGAGATTGAGAATCTGGTGCGGCTGGCTGGGTTTGCTCCGCTGGTGGGTCCGATCGGTGCGGTGGGTGAATCGATCAAGCATCGGCTGGTGTCTGATGGCAGGCCGACGTTTGTGTTCGATCAGGCGGCGACGATTGCCGAGCAGGCCCAGGCGGCGGAGGCGGTGTTGCCGGTGATCGAGACGATCGCCAAGGGCCAGCGTGTGTTCAGCCGGGGCGATGTGCTCGAGCCTTCGCAGTTTCGCATCTATGCCGAAGAAATCAGGCAGTACCGGGCGGCGGCGGGGGTCTGGGCGGTGTGGACCGAGCGGGCGAGTGTGGCGGCGTCGGTGTGGCTGATCGTGGCGCTGCTGATGGGCTATGTGGCGACGTTCTCGCAGAAGATCAGCGCGAATCTGTCGAGGCTGGCGTGGCTGGGGGGCGTGATTGCGGCTTCGCAGCTGCTGGCGTGCCTGGCGTCGGTGATCGAGCCGCGATATCTGGCGTTGACGGCGGTGGTCCCGACGGTGCTGGTCGCGGTGCTGCTGTCGATTGCGTACAACCGGCGCACGGCGATGTCGATCGGGGCGCTGATGGCGGTGCTCAACTGTGTGTCGCTTGATCAGTCGGTGGGTTTCTTTGTGCTGCTGCTGGTGGGGGTCGGGGCGGCGGTGTGGAGGCTGCCCGAGATCAGGGATCGCCAGAGCCTGGTGACGATGTCGCTGTGGGTGGCGGTGTCGCTGATGGTGGCGGCGGCGATCACGGGGCTGATGGAGCGGCCTTTCGTGGCGCGCGCGTTCAATGAAGCGGCGCGCGATGCGCTGCTGGCAGGGACGAGCGGGCTGCTGGTGGGCGGGATCACGCTCTTCGTGCTGCCGGCGATTGAGCGGGCGTTTGATATCACGACGAACCTGACGCTCATCGAGCTGCGCGACCCGAAGCAGCCGCTGCTGCGCGAGCTCCAGCAGCGTGCTCCGGGGACGTACAACCATTCGCTGAACGTGGCGAGCATTGCCGAGTCGGCGGCCGACGCGATCGGGGCCAACGGGCTGCTGACGTATGTCGGGGCGATGTATCACGACATCGGCAAGATGAACAAGCCCGAGTACTTTGTCGAGAACCAGTACGGCGGGCCCAACAAGCACGACAAGCTCAGCCCGGCGATGTCGCTGCTGGTGATCGTGGGGCATGTCAAGGACGGGATGGAGATTGCGCGTTCGTTCGGGCTGCCCCGGGTGCTGCGGCATTTCATCGAGGCGCACCACGGGACGACGCTGGTCGAGTACTTTTATCACCAGGCCCGCAAGCAGGCGATGGAGGTGACCGAGGAAGGCACGGAGCAGCCGACGACGGGCGAAGACCGCGACCATGAGGACGAGCGTCTGCCCGACGAGGTGGACTACCGGTATCCGGGCCCCAAGCCTCGGACGAAGGAAGTGGCGATCCTGATGCTGGCCGATGCGGTCGAGAGTGCGACGCGGACGCTGGCCGAGCCGACGTCCAGCCGGATCGAGTCGCTGGTGCGTTCGCTGGCCGACAAGCGGCTGATGGACGGGCAGTTTGACGAGTGCGACCTGACGCTGCGCGAGTTGCGGGCGATTGTCGATTCGATCAGCAAGTCGTTGACGTCGATCTATCACGGGCGGATCTCCTATCCCTCGGGCTCGGCGACGCGCGGGCCACGGACTGCGGCGGCCGAGAAGGATGGGACCAAGGAGCGGAGCGCGTCGTAGGGGCAGCGACACGGGCTGGCGAGCGCGCGGTGCCGCCGGGTGTGCGCATCACGCGATGCCGGGTTGGCGCCACGGTTCCGGGCTTCGTGCCGCGTCACTCATCTGGTCTGAGCGGTCGCTCCGGCCCGGCGGTGTGCAGCGGGGCCAGGCGGTCGGCGAGGCACTGGCGCGCGACGACGTAGAGAAACTCCTTGTTCCTGAGATGGCTCACGCGGCCGACTTTCTCGCCTTGCGGGTTGTAGATGCCGATCTGGGCGCCCACGTAGCGTTTGAAGTCGTTTTCGATCGTCGTCACCGTGCCCGCGCCGCCCCAGAGGCCGGCGAGCATCGTTTCCATGTCGTGCCGTGTGATGAAGCCTTCGTTGTTGAACGACACGATCAGGACCGGGGCACGCACCGCTTCGAGCACGGCCCGCAGCGCGGCGGCGCACTGCGGTCTTGAGTTGAACGCGCTCTTGCGCTGGCGCACATCGACCCGTTTGCAGGCGATGCCGTAGACCTCCGGCTTGTCCCAGCGCACCAGCGACTCCCAGACGTGATAGTTCCCCAGGTACGAGTGCTGGTTGTACGGCGGGTCGATGTACGCGATGTCGGCTTCGAGCACTGTGGCCGCGTCGAGGGCGTCGAGGCCGGTGGCGCGGCCCTTGCCGGCCGCGGCGCGTGGCAGGACCGCGGGCACGCGCAGCTCCAGATCGTTGCGGGCTCGCGGGGCCCAGGTCTTGAGGTACGCCATCTGCAGCCCCGTCGTCGAGTCCACGCGGTCGGCTGCTTCCATCAGCGCGACGAGCATCACGGCTTCGAGTTCGGGCTCAAGGGCCTTGTCGGCGATGGCCTGGCGGATCGCGTCGATGCGGGCGCCGTTCCTGGGGTGGAAGAAGCGGGCCTGCTCGCAGAACGTCTGCGTGAAGTAGCCCGGCTGGCCCCGGATGCGGTTGAACTCGCCCACCAGCCGCGCGGCCTCGGCCAGAACATCTTGGGCATCGGCCTGCACATAGCAGCGGGCCAGCGCGCAGGCGTAGGCGTTGTGGTCGTTGGCCAGCACGCGATACCCGGCGGCCTTGAGCGCGTGGCCGACGCGCGAGGTGCCCGAGAACAGGTCGATGACCGATTCGGCGTCCGCCGCCCGGCGCACCGCGTCGAGAATCACCGGGATCAGCGTGCGCTTGGAACCGAGGTACTTGATCACCGCAGATCTCCGGCCTGGCGCGCGGCTGCGCCGGGCGGCCATGTCGGCCTTTGAAGGCGAAGGCGAGTGTATTCATCCGCGGTGCGGGCGTGGCCGAGCGCGCGTGGGCCGGGGCCGGGGCGGCGTGGGCGGGGTTGAACTGGAGAGCACAGGTTGAGCGTGTCTGCGGCCAGGAGATCAGTCCTGGCGGCGGGCGGGCGGCGGCGGCTGGGGCCTGGGCGGGCCGGGCGGGCCGGGCGGGCCTCGGGCGGCGCTGGTCCGTCGTCAGAACCGGCCTGGGGGACGCGGGGCGGGGGTTTTGGCGTGAGTTGCGGTCTGTTCGGGGCGTCCGGATGCTCTGCCGGATGCATCCGGTGTTCCTCCGGATGCATCCGGTGCTCCTGCGGATGCTCCGGCTGCTCCTCCGGATGCATCTGGTGTTCCTCCGGATGCATCCGGTGCCCCGCCGGATGCACCTGGCACTGCTGCGGATGCTCCGGCCACGCCGGCGGCGGCTCCCGGCACGCGCGCCGCAGGCCGCCCCGGATGATTCGGCAAGGCCATCGACACGCTCGCGGCCCGCTGATCGAGAAAATCGACCGCGCGGCGCAGGTGCGGGATCACGATCGAGCCGCCGACGATCAGCGCGATGTCGAACGCCTCGAAGAGCGCCTCGTCGCTGACCCCCTCGGCCTTGGCGCGGTCGATGTGGTAGGCGACGCAGTCATCGCAGCGCAGCACCATGCTCGCGACCAGGCCGAGCAGTTCCTTGGTCGGCGTGTCGAGGGCCCCGGGCTCGTAGGCCCGGCCGTCGAGATTGAAAAAACGCTTCGTGACCAGCGTCGCGCCCACGCGGGGCGCGCCGCCCGGGCCGGTGCCGCGGGCGGCCTCGTCGCCGAGGAGGCGCTCGTTGAGCCGGGTGCGGAACGCGATGAACTGTTCATAACGGTTGGTGTCGGGCTGTGGGGTGTCGCTCATGCAGTGCTCCTGTCAGTCGATGATGGCGATGTCGATCGCCAGCGCCATGGCCGCGGGCGCGAGGCAGGCGTTGCTCGAGCACGCCTGAAACGACACGCCCAGGACCGGTTTGCCCGCCGAAGCGCCCACCCCCGGGGCCGCTTCGAGCGCGACCGCAAACGACACGAGATCGTGATGGACAAGCACGCCCTGCGGCCCGCCGGGGTCGGCTTCGAGCGGCTCGCCCGGCGGATAGTCGGCGTAGACCGCCAACCCCTGACCCCGCGTCAGGCCCACGCGCAGCGGCGCAAGCGGAAGGTCAGTCTGGCCCGGATCGGCCGCGATGATGTGATAGCCGGGAGCGATGCGCAGCTCGACATGAAACACCGCCGGCCGGCCCGGCGCGACCGTGACCGCGTCCACATCGGCAAAGACCGTCACAGGCTCCGCAGGCCGGGCCGCGTCGATCGGCGCGGACGCGACAGCCGCGGGCAGCACGTCGCGGATCGCCGGCATCGTAAAGACCGTCAGCAGCGCCTCCGTCGCCAGCACGCACGCAGTCGGCGACGCGGCGATCCGGGCCGAGAGCGACATGAGCAGCGCCGCGGCACGCGACGCAATGTCAGAGCGGGGGGTATGAGCCGCCAGCTCGACCAGCGCGGCGAGCATGAGCGACGAGCCGCTGGGGATGGCCCCGTCGTACGTGCTGCGCGGACGGATGAACAGATCCGACTGGCCGGCGCGCGTGTCGTAGCAGGCGCCGCGCCCGTCGGTGAACAGCGCGTGGGCGCGGTCGGCCAGATCGAGCGCGGCCGCCAGCGGCGACGCGCCGGCCAGGTCCGTCTGCGGGGCGGCCGCGTGCAGGGCGACCAGGGCGCGGATCATCGCGGCATGATCTTCGAGAAACGCAGGCGTGTGCGAGCGGCCCGCACGGTAGAGACGCAGCAGATGGCCGTCGGCATCGCGCATCGAAGCGAGGATAAAGCGGGCGGCGGCGATCGCGGCGTCAAGATAACGCGGCTCATCGAGCACGCCCGAGGCCATGGCCAGCGCGCGGATCATCAGCGCGTTCCACGAGACGATCGCCTTGTCATCGACAAGCGGCTGCGCGCGAGCGCTGCGCGCAGCCAGCAGAGCATCGCTGACACGATCGAGCCGTGCCAGAAAGGCCTCGAGGCTCAGACCCGTCCGGGCGGCCAGATCCTCGGGACGATGGGCCAGACGCAGGACATTGGCGGCCGGAGCACCAGCGTGGTGCGGATCCTTGAAGTTGGGCCCCCGATCGAGGCCGAAGACCGCCAGCGCAAACGCGGCATCGTCGCCCAGGACAGCGCGGAACTCGTCGGGCGACCAGAGATAGTTGAGCCCCTCGCGCGTGTCGACTTCGGCGTCCTGGGCGCTGTAGAACGCGCGCGTCGTCGGGTTGGTCATTTCGCCCAGGGCGTAGTCGAGCGTGCGACCGAGCGTGCGGCGGTAGAAGTCGTCGTCGAACACGCCGGCCGCCCGGGCATACGTCGCGGCGAGAAGCGCGTTGTCGTAGAGCATCTTTTCGAAGTGCGGCACCGTCCACGTCGCATCGACGGCGTAGCGATGGAACCCGCCCCCGACATGATCGTGAATGCCGCCCAGGGCGATGCGGTCGAGCGTCGTGCGCAGGGCCAGGTCGATCGCGGCGCGGGTGTCGTCCTCGGCGATGTGGTCGCGTGCTGCAAGAAGAAAGTCGAGAAAGGACGGCTGAGGGAACTTGGGCGCGCCGCCAAAGCCGCCGTGCGTGCGGTCGAACTGGGCGAGCAGTTGCATGACCGCAGTCTCGACAATCGCAGGCACAAGCGGGACAGGATCGGCTTGCCGTGCCAGCGCTTCGGCGACCGACTCGGCAAGGCGGTCGGCCTGCGCGATGACAGTGTCGCGCTGGTCGCGCCAGGCCAGGGCCATGCCTTCGAGAACCTGCGGGAACGAGTGCATGCCGTGGCGCGGCTCGGGCGGGAAGTATGTGCCGCACCAGAAGGGCTTGAGCGAGTGAGGGTCGAGAAAGACATTCATGGGCCAGCCGCCGTGGCCGGTCATGAGCTGCGTCGCGAGCATATAAAGTTCATCGACATCGGGGCGTTCCTCGCGATCAACCTTGATCGCGACGAAGCGGGCGTTGAGGAGGCCAGCAGTGGCCTCGTCTTCAAAGGATTCACGCTCCATGACGTGGCACCAGTAGCAGGTGGAATAACCGACGCTGAGGAAGATGGGGCAGTCGCGGGTTCGCGCGGCGGCGAACGCCTCATCGCCCCATGCGTACCAGTCCACCGGGTTGTGGGCGTGCTGGAGCAGGTACGGGCTGGGGGCGTGAATGAGGCGATTCGGCATGAAAAGATACTCCGGGCGTCTGTTCGATGATTGGCCGGGCGTCGTCCTAAAGTTGTGACGCGAACAGGAGAGCGTATCCGTGGGTAAGGTGAAGGTGCAGAATCGAGTAACAACTCGCGTGGCGGCCGTGTGCATTGGGTTGCTGGCATTGGGAAGTCTTGGTGTTGCGCAACCCCAGGGCGGTCCGCCGCCGGCAACGGTGCGTGTGGCCGAGGTCACGCGCGACGTGGTCGAGCAGCGGCGGCAGGTGACCGGGGAGGTGCGTGCGCATCGGCAGAGCCTCCTGGCGTCGCAGGAGCCCGGGCTGGTCGAGGAACTGAGCGTGGATATCGGCGATGCGGTCGAGGCCGGCGCGGTGATCGCGCGGCTTCAGCACACACGCATGGTTCTGGAACTGCGCGAGGCTCAGTCGCGTGTGGCGTCGACGCAGGCAACCGTCACCGAGCGTGAAGCCCTCGTGCGGCAGGCCCAGCGGGATCTGGCGCGCGTGCGTGAGGTGCTGGAGCGCGAGTCGGGTGCGGCGCCGGAACTCGACAGGGCCGAGAGTGTGGCCGCGGCTGAAGAGGCAAGACTCGCTCAGGCCAGGGCGCAGCAGCAGATCGAGGAATCGCGGGTTGAGCTGATCGAACAACGGCTCGATGATCTGACGATTCGCGCGCCGTTTAAGGGGCGCGTGGTAGCCAAGCGGACGGAAATCGGGCAGTGGATTCGCGAGGGGGATGCGGTGGTCGAGTTGATCGAGACCGATCCGATCGACGTGTGGATTGACGTGCCCGAGAGTCTTGTGCAGTTTGCCAGCCGGGCCGAGACGATTGCGGTGCATGTGCCGGCTTTAGGTGTGGATGTCGAGGCGCGGGTGATTGCGACGGTGCCGCAGGGCGATGCGCGCTCGCGTCTGTTTCCGGTCCGGCTCGAAGTGAGCAACGCCGATGGCCTGATCAAGCCGGGCATGAGCGCGACGGGATTGGTGCCGATGGGCCAGCGGGCGCCGACGCTGCTGGTGCCCAAGGACGCACTGCTCAAGGGCGAGACAGGCGCGTTCGTGTATTACGACGCGGGAGGGCGCGCGGCGATGGCGGCGGTCGAACGGCTGTTCGCGTTTGGCGATCAGGTGGCGATCCGCTCGGGGGTGCTGAACGAAGGCATGCGTGTGGTGGTGGACGGCAACGAGAGGCTGTTTCCGGGTCAGCCTCTGAACATCGTGCCCGATGCGTCCCGGTGATGGGAGAGGTGTGTGGATCTGATTCGGCTTTCGATCTCGAAGCCCGTCGGGGTGGCGGTGTGCGTGATACTGGTGGTGATGTTCGGGCTCATCGGGCTTTCGCGGATCCCGATTCAGCTCACGCCGACGGTCGATACGCCGCTGATTACGGTTTCGACGCAGTGGCCCGGTCGCAGCCCGCAGGAAATCGTTGACGAGATCACGCGCCCGCAGGAAGAGGAACTCAAGAATGTGTCGGGCCTGCAGCGGATGCTGTCGGTCTCGAGCCAGGGTTCGAGCGAGATCACGCTCGAGTTTGACGTCGGGACGGACATGTCGCGCGCGAGGCAGGAGGTCTCGGACTCGCTGCGGCAGGTGTCGAATTATCCGTCGGAGGTCGAGGAGCCGACCGTCAAGGTGGCCGATGGTGCGGCCGAGAACGCGATCGCGTGGATCATCATCGATCTGCCCGAGGACAAGATCCCGCTTCACCCGGGCTTTGACATTTCGACGCTGTACGACGCGCTTGACAAGGAGGTCAAGCCGATGATCGAGCGTGTCGAGGGCGTGGCCGAGGTCAACGTGTATGGCGGGCGCGAGCGCGAGGTGCGGGTGCTGGCCGATCCGATGCTGTTGGCTCAACGGCAACTGACCTACGGCGACCTGCTTGGCGCTTTGCGCGGACAGAACCGCAACGTCTCAGCGGGGACCATCGCTGAGGGCAAGCGTGACTATCGAGTGCGACTGGTCGGCGAGTTCAGCCGCCCCGAGGATATTCTCGATACGGTGATCGTGTACCGGGGTGGGCTGCCGGTATATGTGCGCGACGTGGCGCAGGTCGAGGTCGATTATCAGAAGCGTCGCGGATTCGTGCGCAGCCTTGGGCATCCTTCGATCGCGATCAATGTGATTCGTCAGTCCGACGCCAATGTGGTCAACGTGATGCGCGACGTGCGCGCGGTGCTTGAGGAAGTGCGCTCCGACGTGCTGCCCAACATCGGGGGCGTGTGGGGCGAAGGGGCGGTGGGCCCGAACTTGCGTCTGCGACAGGTCTACGACGAGACGATGTACATCGAATCGGCAATCAATCTGGTCAAGTCGAACTTGTACATCGGCGGTGTGCTGGCGGGGCTGGTGCTGCTGCTGTTTCTGCGGGCGATCCGTCCGACGGCGGTCGTGCTCATCGCGATTCCGATCTCGGTGATCGGGACGTTTCTGGTGATGCAGGCGCTGGGGCGAACGCTCAATGTGATCTCGCTGGCGGGTCTGGCGTTCGCGGTGGGCATGGTCGTGGACAATGCGATCGTGGTTCTTGAGAACATCGACCGCAAACTGCGCGAGGGTCTGCCGCCGCTCGAGGCGGCCTATCGCGGCTCGCGCGAGGTCTGGGGCGCGATTCTGGCTTCGACGCTCACTACGGCGGCGGTGTTCATTCCGGTCCTGACGATCGAGGAAGAAGCCGGGCAGTTGTTCCGTGACATCTCGCTGGCGATCGTGGCTTCGGTCATGCTGAGCCTTGTCGTGTCCATCACGGTGATTCCCGCGTGTGGGCGCTGGCTCTCGGTCGCGGCACCAAAGACTGCCGCGGGAAAGGCGTGGTCGAGCCTGTTCGGTGTCGCGATCGTCCTCGAACGCATGAACCTCCTGTTACAACGGCTGGTGCGATGGACCATCACGGGCTGGCGCGGTGTGCTCATTCGACCGACCGTCATCATCGTGCTGATGGTCGGCAGCGTGGTGCTCAGTGCAAGGCTCATGCCGCCGCTCGATTATCTGCCTGCGGGGAACCGTAACCTTGTCTTTGGCGGCCTGCTGACGCCACCGGGCCTCTCTGTCGAGCAGAAGGAGCGCATCGCCCAGCAGATTGAGGGCGTCGTCGGGCCGTACATGAAGGCCAATCAGAGCGATCCGGCATCGCTGGCGTCGCTGGCTCCAATCTTCCGCTTCGAGGCGCCGCAGCAGCCGTTCGATCCCGTCGCAGTCGACAATTTCTTTGTCGGTGCATTCGGGGCGGGGATGTTTGTGGGTGCGACGAGCGCCGACGATCAGGTGGTGATCCCGATTGGCGCGCTGCTCACCGGCGCGATGATGGGCGTGCCCGACAGTTACGGTGGCGCGGCCCAGACCAGCCTCTTCGGTCGCGGCATCGGCGGAGGCAACACCATCGACATCGAGATCAGCGGACCCCGGCTCGACCGGGTCACCGCGGCGGCAAACTTCATGTTTCAGGCGGCTGGCGTCGAATACGGCTTTGGCAACGTGCGCGCCAATCCCAGCAACTTCAACATCGACGAGCAGGAGTTTCAGGTCGAACTCAACGAGCGTGGGCGGCAGCTGGGTCTGACGACCGAGATGCTCGGGGTCGCGATCCGTGCGCTGTTTGACGGTGCATTCGCGGGCGAGTACAAGCTCGGCTCGGACACGGTGGACATCATGATCGTCCCCCCGGGCGGCAGGCTCGAGTACAAGGAGATGCTGGCCGACGTTCCGATTGCAACGCCAGCTGGCGACGTGGTGCCGATCGATTCGATCGTCAACTTCGTCCCCGCGCTCGCTGCCCAGCAGATCAGACGTTTCGAGCAGTTGCCAAGCGTTGCCGTGTCGGTGAGGCCGCCGACGGGCGAGCCACTCGAAGCGGTCATGCAGACGCTTCAGGAAAAAGTGATCGCGCCAGCACATGCCGCGGGGCTGATTGATCGCACGATGCGCACACGCCTCGAAGGCACAGCAGCCAAGCTTGACGACGTCAAATCAGCGATGTTCGGGCGAGGCGATGGCAAAGGCTGGGTATCGCGCGGCGGCGCATGGGGGCTTTTTGGCCTGTTCCTGCTGGCGGGGCTGGCTGGGGCGGCGGTCTGCGTCGCGCGCGTCGGACGCGGGAGCGTAACGCTTTATGGCGCGGCCGGGTGCCTCCTCATGGCGGCAGTTCTTGGGGGTTTGACGGCGGGGCTGGCTTCGTCGCCGCACTTGCTTGAAGCACGCTTCATCTGGGCTCTGGTCGTTACATATCTGCTTATGGCCGCGCTGTTCGAGAGTTTCGTCTATCCGTTCGTCATCATGTTCACTGTGCCGCTGGCGATTGTCGGCGGGTTCGCCGGGCTGGCGATCGTGCACGCGTGGTCAATGGCCGACCCGACCAAGGCGCCTCAGCAACTCGACGTGCTGACGATGCTCGGCTTCTTCATCCTCATTGGGGTCGTGGTCAACGCGGCCATCCTTCTCGTGCACCAGTCGCTCAACTTCATGCGTGAGGAAGGGCTCGCTCCGGCCGACGCGATCGGCAAGAGCGTGCGCACGCGCGTGCGGCCGATCTTCATGAGCGTCCTGACGAGCGTGGGGGGCATGATGCCGCTGGTCATTGCGCCCGGCTCAGGCAGTGAGATGTACCGAGGCCTCGGCAGCGTGGTTGTCGGAGGCTTGCTGGCATCGAGCGTGCTCACGCTGGCACTCGCGCCGATGGTGTTCAGTCTCGTGCTCGACATGCGGGCAGGGATGACGCTGGCCTTCGAAAAGCGGGCGGGCTCGTTGCGATCCACAAGGCAGCCGGTCAAGCGAGCCTCGGTGACGCCCGCGAGTGAACCCAGTCCGGCGGTCGAGCCTGCCGAAGTCTCGAGCCACAGTTGAATGTGTGACAACGTGTGGTCGGTCTGAGGTCGAGGATCAAGGCGAGACTGCTCGGAAAAGCCCGCGCTTCTGACCCGCCAATGCTTACCAGATCCAGCGCATGCGGCCGAAGTCGAAGATCGGGAGGCCAAAGTGCCGCTCGGGTCCGGGCAGGTAAACCACAAAAGCCCGCCCGATGAGCATGTTGCGATGGACGACGCCGGGAGGCGTGGGATATTTCTCGTGCATAGCGGGGTGCGCAGCACCCCACGAGCGCCCGTCGAGGCTGCGGGCACTGTTATCGCCGCAGAAAAAGAACTGATCGGGCCCGAGGATCAACGGCGAGGCCGGGTGCGTGCCCAGCCCAGGTCGGCCGGGGGTCGTGCTCGGGTCGCCCATCCAACTGGTGCGCTGGAACTCGGTCGGGCGGTAGAACAGATCGCGCTTCACCGCCAGGCGATGGATCGCAAACGAGCCAGCGTCAAACTCCCACGCGAGTCTGGGCGGGCTGTAGAACGACGGAGCTATGAGCCGCACATTGGCCGAGGTGTCGGCGTCTAGACGCACTGCAAGATCCTCGCCGGTTCCATGCCGGAGGCGCTGGGCAATATCCCAGTCGTACGCGCCGCGCTGCGGCCCGCCCGCCACCAGATGCCCGTCAACCCACATCCACAGCGCCTGATCGACATGCCAAAAATCGACATTGGTAACGCGACCGGAAACCAATGCACTGCCTACGTCGGCCGAATCGAGGGTCGTCCACTGGGCGTCATCGCCCGATTCGGAGATGGGCTGAAGCGCAACGCTGGCGGTGGCGCGACCGTCGCCGGTGCGTTCGATCATCGCGCGGAAGCGATGGCCGCGCGTCTCGATCAACACCGCGGCCGAGCGTGCATCGTCTGCGGGCTCGATGCCGAAGGAGACCGACAGGTCAGACACGGGGAAGGAATTCTGGTCCGAGCGGTCCCAGCGCTGGCCGAAGTTTGGCAGTTCGTTGTAGGCGTTGTAGTCGTCGAGTCGAAAGACGCGGTCGAGCCAATCCAGGCGCGTCGGGCCCGCACCGGCGTAGGAATAGCTTGGTCCCGCATCGAGTCCCGTCCAGCCCGAGGTGTTGCCGCGCACCGGCGAACGGAAAGTCGCACTCTGTCGCGGGGCAAACTGACTGTCGAAGACAGGTTGCCAGACAGCCCGCTGGACACGCTCGGGCTTGCGCACGATCGACCAACCGGATTGCGACCAACCCGCCGGTGCGCCGCCAGACGCATCAAGCGGGCGTGTGAACACATCGCCATCGACCATCGCGAGTTGCTCGCCGGGCATGCCGACGAGACGCTTGATGTAGTTCTCGCTCGTGCGGATCGGAACCTTGAAAACGGTCACGTCCCATCGCTGTGGGCTGTGCATGGGTTCGAGGTACTTGAAGACAAAGACACGATCGCCCGAGCGGATGCGCTGGCGGACGGGCGCGATCTCGACGCCGGTCATGGGATCGGTGGGATGGACATGCTGTTGTTGCTGGGGCGGCAGGCCGCGATCCTCCGGGTACCAGGCTTCACTGGCCCAGTTGTATCCGCCCAGCTCGCTGTGTGAGCGGATGTTGGCGCCCAGCAGCGTGGGAGCCATTGAACCGGTCGGAATCTGAAACCCCTCGACAACAAACCCGCGAAAGATCAGCGCGACGATGAACGCGATCATGATCGACGTGAGAGTTTCTTTGATTGACGAGGGCGGAGCACTTTCGGTCATGCGGCAGTTCCTGAGCGTTCAATCGCGCGGCGTATCCGACGACGAATCATCGGTCGGAGGCAGGCCGGAGTCCGGACCCGTGGGGCGACGCTTGCGGCGTCGGCGCTTTTTCTTGCGCGGCTGATCGCTCTGGCCATCCTCCGAGGGGGAGGCATCGCCGCGCGGAGCGTGCGGATCGGCAGACGCAAGCGGCTGATCCTCGCCCGCAACCTTCCGGCGGCGACGGCGCTTCTTCTTGCGCACGGGCGTTGCCGACGCATCGCCTTCGGCCGCAGCGGGCACACGGTCTGCCAGCGCACCACTGCTGCCGCTGCTGCTGATGGGGCGGACGCGCGGTTCGCGCACTGCCGGGGCGACCGGCCTGGGCGGTGCCTGTTCGAGCCCTGGCTCAGTGAGTTCTTCGAGCGGAATCGCAACATCGATACCCGAGTCGAGACGGACTAGTACGAGCTGCGTGAGAATCTGTGAATCGACGACAATGCCGTCGCCATCGGGCGTTCCGACACGCGTTTTGCGGCGTGGAAGGTTCTTGCGCAGTTCTTCGTAGGTCTGCTCTTCGTAACGCAGGCAGCACATCAGTCGGCCGCAACGACCACTGATCTTGAGCGGGTCAAGCGTGGCCTTCTGCGTCTTGGCAGCCTTCATGCTGATGGGCTTGAGAACCTTCAGAAAGTTCTTGCAGCAGCAGTATTGCCCGCAGCGTTCGTAGTCGGCGACCAGACGCGCCTCGTCGCGTGCGCCGACCTGGCGCAGATCGATCTTGACTTTGAACGCGGTGGTCAGTTCAGCCACGAGCGAGCGAGGGTCGATGCGGGCTTCACCGGTGTAGTAGACCGTGATGCGATCACCACTGAGAATCGGCTCGACATCGACGACTTTGATGTCAAACCCGAGCCTGCGAACGACATCTCGAGCCGTGTCACGCAAGTCCTTGCGCGAGGTGTCGAGTTCCTCCTGTCGCTTCATGTCCTCCATGGTGGCGACGCGCATAACCCTGCCGTTGGTGAAGAAGGGGTACTGCCGGCCGCCCGAGCGGTCGATGTACTCGAGCATTTCCTGTCGCGAGATGCTCTTGGAGCATCCCGAGTTCTGGCAGGTGGTCGTGAGCATGTCGCCGATCTCGATCCCGCGCTGGGTGCGAACGACGATCTTGGAGCCGCACCCGGGCGTGGAATCTCCCTTGTATGGAAACTCACCGACCATGCCCATCACGCCGAAGCGGACGACGATGGTCGTCGGCGGACGAAGCGCAGCGATGGCGCGCGCTTCTTCCTGCGCTGAAATGAGATCGTCTTCGAACTGTTGGAGCGGGAGGATGGGCATGTGGTTTCAGGAGAGTTCGATGATGCGCGCCGACTTACGGCCGAACGCCAAGTGCCTGGTTGCGGGCGATCGAGAAAAGTTCGGGCAGCGACTCGCGAGCGCGCAGTTCGACCGAACGTGCCTGTTGGACCGAGTAGACGAGCAGGTCTTCGTTGCGATCGTCAATGACGAAGAGCAGTTCGCCTGTGGAGCCGCCATTGGCGGTCATGCCGGTGTAGGCACCCGTCTTCGAGACCATGTGAGCCGAGGCGTTGGGGATGCCGACGGTCTGAAGGAGGATCAGGCCTCCGAGGATCGCCGCGGTGATCGAGAGCGTGACGCGAGCAGCTTTCTGTTGAGTCTGTTCCATGTCTGTGTTCCTTTCTCGCGTTTAGCGGCGGATGGGGGCCTTGCTGTCATCCTGAAGACTTCTGAAGCCGATGCCTTCGAGGACACGGCGCGAGTTATTCCATCGCAGCACGATCATCTCGGCGTTGACCGAGTCGATGATGTACACGCCTTCGGAACTGCCGGTGTCCAGATCGCCCGCGACCATGGTGTACTCGCCGCGGCCTCGATTGGCGTTCTGGGCCGTGGCCTGTGGAACGAGCGTGACGGCTCCGAGAATGGCCAGTAGTGCAAGGTTGAGCACGACAAGCCCACGATTGTTCTGTGACTTCATGTGAGACTCCTTGCCGGTATGAGGTGAGTGTGTCAGTCCTGGTGGCCGCGCTTGCTCGGCAGCAGCGTTGCGATCACGACAACACCTCCGACGAGGATGGCCGTCAAGATGGTCATGACCGGTGTGGCCTTGGGTTGTCCAACGGGCTTGGGGATGCGCAGCTGCTGAGGCTGCGTGGGCTGGCCGATTTGAGCCGGTGCGTGCGAGGCGGCGACAGCACCAAACGTCAAGGTGATCGCGAGCAAGGTACGGACGGGTCGTTTCATGCGGTTCCTTTCCTCTTGGTCCTGCAGGCCGCGCGAGGCGGGCGGCGCGTCAAAATCCGCGCGAGAGTCTACACTGACAGCGGCTCGAACGCCGGAACCTCCGGGCCCGCGTCAGACCCAGCCCCGACGAGGGACGGGCCGAAGGGCTGGCTGCATCGTTCGAAGTCACTCGCCGACAGGTGGACAGTACGCCACCGCGGACTTCTGGTTCGCATGTGTTCGGCGTAAGTGTTCAGATAGATCGCGCGAAGCATGTACCACTGCCCCGCGTATTCAAAAACCTCCTGAAACAACCCGTCGGGCGGCTGGAGCTCGCACCGGTAGACAAACACCAACGCCGCTTCAAACCCGAACCCGAAATACTGTTGCCAAAGCTTCAACGATTCGACATCATCAAGCGTGACCCACGATTCAAGCCGGGCCGAGGTGCCCGCGCGTGAGGGCGTTGCACCAAGCCTGCGGCCCTTGATCTCGACAAGCAGGTTCGTCGTCGAGCCATACACGACGAAGTCGAACGATTTGAGCGTTTGCACGCCGTTGTCGCTGGCGACGCGAAAGGGAGTCCCATCGGGCAAAATCGCCTTCTTGGCTTCATTGACAGCAACGTACGGAATCTTGCGGGCGCGAAGGTACGCCTCGAAAGCGCGCTCGTACTGGTGCCTGCGTTGTGCCACGACATCATCCTAACAACTTCCGCGCATCATGGCGCGGGGGCATGGTGGATAATAGCGTCGAGCAGGGTTTTTTCCGCTTTCTGATAGGTCTGAAAAGCATCGTGGATCCGTTGCTGAAGCGAAGCAATGGCTTCGGGAGAAAGCACGGGCGTGCCGCCGGTTTCAGTTTGCCTCAAAATGCTGTCAAGCGAGGCACTGGCAGCCCGCAGGTCGCTGACCGCGCCCGCATAGGCCCGCGCACTCGAATACAGCAGTTCTCGCTCCAGTTCCTTCTTGTTCGGCTGACGCAGCAGGCGCCAGGGCTGAGCCTTGATTTCGTCGAGGAACAGCCGAGCGTCGAGGCTGGCCAGTCGCACGTTGGTCATCGTGGCCTGGATGTGCGGCCTCTGCTCGTTGACAAGCAGATTGAGCGAGTCGCCCAGTTGACCAAAGTCGTCCACAGCTGCGCGTCCGCGTGCGATGGTCTGGTCGATCTCCTCACGCGTGACCTCGTTGAAGTGGCGCGTTGCGTCTTCGATATTGGCCAGAATCGTGTCGATGTTGCTGCGGGAATCGTCAAGAATCTCCTGCGAAGTGCGGATCACGCCGCGCGCATCCTCGATGCCGGCGCGGGCCTCCCCCACACCCTCAAGCGTCGAATCGACGATCTCACGCGCCACCTCGCTGATCTCGACGCCCTTGTCGAGCATCGCGGTAACCTTGGGCGACCAGAGCGAGCGGTAATCCTGTTCCGCCATTTCGATGGTTCGCCTCGCGGACGCAAGCATCGCCGACACATCCGAAACGTTCGATTCGGCATTCGGTGCTATCGCGCCGGTGATCTGGGCAATGTCGGATGCAGCAGCATTGACTTCGCGCAGGATCGACTTCATCTCTTCGACCTGCTCAGGGCCGAAACCCGCCTGCGCGAGCAGACTCGGGGCGAGTTTGCCACCCATGCGCGCGCCGGTCGCGAGCAGCGCGCTCCCGTCGTGCGGGCCGCCAGGATCGATGATGTTGATAGCCGCAAGCCCGCCGAGGATCGGGCGCTCTATCCACGCTTGAGCATTGTCATAGAGCGGGACATCAGTGCGAACCTTGACCTCGACGCTGATCGACCGGGCGATCTGCCGCCCATCGGGTGCCTGTCCTTCTCGAAACCAGTCAACGCGCTCGACTCGCCCGACCGACTTGCCCCCAAGCAACACCGGCGAACCCTTCTCAAGCCCCGTCGCGCCGTCGCGCAGCGAGAAATCGATCACATACACCCGGAACGATCCGATCCGATCAAAGATGTCCGATGTCCAGAAACTCAACACGACGGCAAAGATCAGTCCAAGGACAAGAAAGAGACCGGCCAAAAAGTTGTTGCGCTGGGCAGTACGGGCGCTCATCGGTTGGTCCTCATGTTCTGCATAAGTCAGTTCCAGTCAGGAGATGCCCCGCGTGGGTTCGACACTCGGAACGGGCGACAGCCGCGGAGTGCTCGCGCCAAACAAATCGGCTTCATAGCCCAGATCATTGCGCCGATCGGTGATCGGGCCCTCGGCATCGCCACGCAGGAACTGGCGAATGAGTCGGTGATCTTCGTCAAGCCGGGCGGCCTCATCACTCGGCATGTCGCGGAGCCGAGCGAACCAATCACGACTCTCGATCTTGATCATTCGCCCCTTGTCGAGCATGGCCATGCGATCGGCAATCGTGAACGCCGAGTCCATTTCGTGCGTCACAACGACGCTCGTGACCCCGAGTTGGCGGCTGAGCGAAACGATCAGTTGGTCGATCTGCGCGCTCGTGACGGGATCAAGCCCGGCCGACGGTTCGTCATAGAAGAGAATCTCCGGGTCCAGCGCCATCGCGCGGGCCAGCCCCGCACGCTTCTTCATCCCGCCCGAGAGTTGGGCCGGAAACTTCTCCGCATGTTCGCGCAGCCCGACAAGTTCGAGTTTGATCTTCACCGTGATGTCGATGATCTCCGGGTCAAGGTCCGTATGCTCGCGCAGCGGCAGCGCGACGTTCTCAGCGATCGTCATCGAGTTGAACAACGCGCCAGACTGAAAGAGAATGCCGAAACGCTTACGCACTTCGTTGAACTGCTCTTCGTTCATCGTGCCGACGTTCTTCCCGAGGATCTCGATCGTGCCCTCATCAGGAAGGAATGTCCCGATGAGCAGCCGCAGCGTCGTGCTCTTGCCCGAGCCCGAGCCGCCCATGACAACCATCGTCTCGCCGCGGCGTACGTCGAGGTTGATCCCGTCAAGCACGGTCTGGTCGCCGAAACGCTTAACGATGTCGCGCAGACGAATCGCAGGTTGTTCCTCTGTTGCAGGCATGCTTAAGCAGGTGTCAAGATCAAACGAACTTCCAGAGCCGGCTTTACGCTCAGCCCTCGTCATCCACCACAGGTTCGCCTGGCTGCGCAGGATCGACTGGTGCCGGAACTACAGGCGCGGCTGGCGGAACCGCCGACACCGAGGCAAAGTCCGACAACAGAATCTCAGTCCCGTCAGGAAGCACGATGAACAGATCCACGAAGAGCGGCGGCCCACCGCTGGTCTGTGCCGGATCGAACTGGAAGATCAAGAGCGCAACACCCTGATCAAAGTGCGCCGGCGTGGGGATCATGTCATTGCGACCCTGGAACACGCCCACGTTTGGCCCAATCTCAGGCCCTACAAAGTTGGTTACCAATTCGACCCACCCGCTCGGCATGCGACTGAACGACCCAAGCTCCGCCTGATAGGCATTGCGGAACGCAATGAACTGTTCATCCGTCGTCGTCGCGCTCGCGCCTGACAGTGCCAAACGCACGCTGTCAAAGTCGCCCGACTCGAGGTTCTTATAGATCGGTTCGGTGATGCCGACGTACGCCTTGAACCCCTTTTCCATGGCGACGAACAGGCTCACTTGTATGGCAGTGTTGATCACACCGATGATGATGCCTGCCACAGCAAACCCTTTGCCTGTGACGCGACCTCTGGATGAACTGATCCCCACCAGCGAAAACACGCCGAGAATCGCCCCGAGAAACCCGATCGGCAGACAGCACCCGATCAGACTCAGCACCATCGAAATGATCGCCATAAGACTCGTGCGCGGCGGCTCGGAGAGCTGATCGTGTCCGTACGGATCCGAGACATAAGGAATTTGTGTCATGCGAAGAGGGTACACCAATCCCCGCCCGCGTGCCACGATCCTCCCTATGTCAGACGCTCGACAGCCTCAACGATGATCTCGACTGCCCGATCCAGTTCCTCGGGCGTCGTTTCACGCGACAGACTCATGCGGATCGATCCGTGGGCCACCTCCGGCCTCACCCCCATCGCCAGCAGCACCGGCGACGGATCCAGCGAGCCCGACGAGCACGCCGCACCGGCCGACGCACACACCCCCCGCTCGCTCAGGAGCATCAACAAAGCCTCGGCTTCCAGTCGCGAGAACCCGATATTGGTGGTGTTCCAGAGTCGTGGCGCGCGCCCGGGCGGGGCGTTGATCTCGGCTGATGGGCACCGTGAATCGATTTCCGTTTCAAAGCGGTCGCGCATGTCAGCGAGCCGGGCACGCTCCCCGGGCCGGGCCAGCCAGTCCTTCGCTTCGGTCGCAGCCGCACCCATGCCGAGGATGCCAGGCACGTTTTCAGTCCCCCCGCGCCGGCCGAGCTCGTGCGACCCGGGCATCGTCGGCCGCACGCCCAGCCCTTTGCGCACCCACAACGCCCCGACCCCCTTGGGGCCATGAAATTTGTGGGCAGAAAAAGTCATCAGATCGGCGCCGCGGCATTGCGGAGTGCTCAAGTCCAGCGGCATGCGCCCGACCCATTGCGTCGCATCGCAATGAAACAGAACCCCCGCACTCTGGCAAAGCGTGGCTAACTCCCCCACCGGCTGAATCACACCCGTTTCGTTATTCGCCCACTGGACGCTCACGAGCGTGGCCGATGCGATCAACGGTGCAGCCGCGTCGAGGTCGATCAGGCCGCCTGGCTTGAGAGGCAGCCAGTGGACTTGCACGCCGCAGTACTTCTCGAGTTGGGCTGCCAGATCGCGAATGGCAGCATGTTCAATCGCGGTGGTGGCCAGCACCGGCGTCTTGGATGTCGCCAACACCCCCCGAAGGGCAAGGTGGATCGATTCTGTCCCGCCCGAGGTGAACGTCAACTCCTTCGGCTCGGCCCCGATCAGGGCTGCGACTTCGGCCCGGGCAAGCTCGACCGCAGCCCGCACACGCTGGCCCTCGCGGTGCACGCTCGATGGGTTGGCCCAGAGTTCGGAGCAGGCACGCTGCACAGCGGCGCACACAGACTCACTCGGGCGCGTGGTGGCGTTGTTGTCGAGGTAGATCAAAGGCCGGTGCACCTACTTCTCCGGCGGGCGCCCGACCAGCACACGCGACAGGACCTCCTGCACGTGTGTCCCGCTAGCGTCAATGCCGTGGTTGCGGATCTTCATGGCCGAAAGCACGCCGTAGCCCATTCCGATGTTGATCATCAGCCAGGCCAGCACTTCCGCCGTGTACTTGTTCGTGACGCGATGAGCTTCCTGCGCGCGCACAATCTCCTTCTCAAGGAATGTGTGCACGCTGGCGATGTGGCGTGCAATCGCAGCCTGAATCTTGTCGTCGTCCACCTCGCTGATGGCCTGAAGAAAAACCCGGTACGCGTCGCGACCGCCCTCAGCCACCATCGGATTGTCGCCAATCAGCCGACGCAGGCGCTCGCCAGGATCGTCAGCACCCTCCAGATGCTGCTCCCAGCGCGTCAGCGTGCGTTTGCCCGTGCGCTCGATCAGCGCGACAAACAGATCGCGTTTCGACTTGAAATGGCGGTAGATGATCGGCTCGGTCACGCCCGCAGACTTGGCCAACTGAGCGGTTGTCGCGCGCGCATAGCCTTGTGCAGCAAAGAGTTCTGCAGCACAGTCGAGCAGTTGTTCGCGCCGCTCAGCGGCTGGAAGTCGGCTCATGAGTGTGGCCCTTCGACGCGACGCGGTTCGGGCAGAGGAGTTTCCGCCACTCCATCATCGGCAAGCCTGACTGTAGGGGACGAACGCCCCTTGGCACGCTCTGGTCGATCGATCGGCACCGGGTCGTACCCGCCCCTCGAAAAGGGATGGCATCTCAACACGCGCTTGAAAGTCAGGGTCGTGCCGATCCAAGCGCCGTGACGCCCGTATGCGTCCAAGGCGTAGAGCGAGCAAGTCGGGTGAAATCGACATTGCCTGCCAACGAACGGCGAGAGCGTGGCGCGATATGCAAAAATCACCGCCAAGAATGGCCAAATCAAGACACGACGCAAGCCAGTAACCGGTTGTGGGGATGCCCTTGCCGAGTCAGAGTTGGTCTGAGTCGGGTACTCGTCGCTGGCGTCGGCAGTGTTCCCGGTGAAGTGCATGAACAGCCTCGAGGAGCAAGGCGCGATAGGCCTGCATGGTGAGCAGATCGTGGGGCTGGGCTCCGACGACGAGATCGTACCCCCCGCCGCCCGGGGGGAGGGGAAACTCGGCCTGCGAGAGACGAAAGGCCTCCCGTATGCGACGCTTGACCGCGTTCCGCGCGACGGCAGGCCCGACCCGTCGGCCGATCGAGAGCCCTAGGCGGTGCTCGCGGTGTTCGGTCGCACACGCCCAGACAATGAGCGGGCTTCGAGGTTTCTTGAGTCGAGCGTCGTACACGGCTTGAAACTCGCGCGCGTGGCTGAGCCGATGCCGAGGTCTGAATCGGGCAAAAAGTGCCATCCTATGATCCTACAACCCGACGTCCTCAGGCGTCTTCGGCCTGACTGCCCGACCTGGGCAAGGCACCGAAGAGCAGGCAAATCGCAGCTGCAGCAATAATCCACAGTCGCGTATCGCGAGCGGTCACAAGACGCTGAAGCATCGATACCCTTGATGTGGGGGTGACAACCTCGATGGGCGGTGGCTCGAGTTCATGAAAAATCGATGCGTGCCGGAGTGCGGGCATCGAGGCGGAAGTCAGCGGGGTTTGTCCTGACGGGACCAGACCGAGCTGCGAGGCTGCGAGGCTTTGGGTGAGGTTCGGATCACCTTGTTTGAGGGCATCGCGGTAGGCGTGATACCTTTCGAGGCGATCGAGGCGATGTTGCTCGAGTTGAAGGGCCGTATCGCGGCGCCAGCGGGCGTCGGCAAGGTCTTTCTGGGCGGGGATGAGAGCCGAGGCCGAGAGCAAACCCAGACCTGCGAGCAAGTACAACCATCCCGGATCGAACGGGCCGAAGAGGGAACGGATAGGTGTGTGTTCCTGAGAGGTCACGCTGTGAATCTCATCGGCCAGAGTCTGGCGTGTGCACGACTTGGGGCAGAAGCCAAGGCGACTTGGGGGGTTCGAGGCCGGTAGACTTGGGACTTGATGCGTCGTGAAGTTGTCATTAGTGGTATTGGAACGATCTGTGCCCTCGGGCTGGGTAAGGATGAGTTCTGGAATGGGCTTGTCGAGGGTATCTGCGCGCTGCGGGAGTTGCAACGGGTGGATGCGGGTTCGATGCCGTGCCGCCTCGGAGGCGAGAGCGCGCCATTTGAAGTGCGTGACTTTCTACCCAAGCATTATCGCAAGGCCACCAAGGTCATGGCGCGCGACACGACGCTGGCAGTGACCGCAGCGTCCTTGGCAGTGGCGGATGCCGGATTGGTGACGCGGGCTGAGGGGACTGAATGTCCGACACTCGCGTCACCCAGATTGGGGTGCCAGATCGGTGCTGGATTGATCGCGGCCGAGGCCGAAGAACTTGGGCAGGCCTTCAGCAAGTCTCTTGACGATTCGGGCGTGTTCAGTCTGCGGGCTTGGGGTACGGCTGAGGCACTCGACGGGTCGGGCGTCGGCGGCGGGGGGATGAATCACCTTCCGCCACTCTGGTTGCTCAAGTATCTTCCGAATATGCTGGCGTGCCATGTCACGATTCTGCATGGGGCTGAAGGACCGAGCAACACGATCACCTGTGCCGAAGCCAGCGGCCTGTTGAGCATCGGGGAATCGATGCGTGTGATTCAGCGCGGCGATGCGGACGCTTGCTTCAGTGGCGGCGCAGAATCGAAACTGAACTACATGGCGATGGCGCGCATGGACTTGGCTGGACGGATTGCCCACACCTCCGAGACGGACGGCACGCGCGTGGTTCGGCCCTTTTCGCCCGACTCGGTCGGCGGGGTGCTTGGCGAGGCTGGCGCGGTCCTGATCGTCGAAGAGCGCGAACATGCACGGGCGCGCGGGGCGCAGGCGTATGCACGCATCAGCGGGTTCGGGGCGTCCCAGACGCGCTCGGCACCGCTCGCGACGGGTGTGTGGGAGCCTGAAGAGTCGAACGTGGATCGGGGTCTTGTCGACGCGATCGATTCGGCACTGCGCGATGCGGGGCTTGCGACCGGCGACATCGATGCGATTGTGCCTCTTGGGCTTGGAGTGCGCGATCAGGACACACGCGAAGTGGGGGCGCTGCGCGAAGTCTTCGGATCTCGGCTTGAGTCAATTCCGCTTCTGACCATCACGCCGAATCTGGGAAACTGCTCAGCCGGTCAGGGCGGCTTGATGGCAGCGGCTGCGGCTCTGGCGATCAGACATCAGGCGCTGCCCGCACGGATCCAGAGCGGAGCAGTTGCGGATGGATTGGATGCCGGTCGTGCTCCTGCTCGATCCGCACGACTTGGGCATGTTCTCGTGTGCGCCCCGGCGCTTGGGGGACAGAACGCGGCGTTGATCCTTTCGTCCTTATGATTACACGACAGACACTTTCTTCATGTTCAGGAGACTTCACTGTGCCACACTACTCGGATTCGCGCGACGATCGGCGCCACGACAACCGCAGACCTGACAACAGGGGACGACACGATCCGCGGCGGGGGGGGGGACGTCGCCATGATGAAGGCTCACACGGCACGCCACTTTCGGAACTGGATCCGAACCTCACGGAGTTGAGTCGGCGCGTGATCGGGTGCGCGATCGAAGTGCACAAAGCCCTTGGGCCTGGGTTCGCGCGAGATCTGTATGCCAATGCGCTGAACCACGCGCTGAAGACCGAAGGCATCGAGTTCAGCGTGGATCATGGGTTTGAAGTGCGTTTCGGGGATCATGTCGTCGGGCAGGCGCGGGCCGACGTGTACGTCGGCAAGAGATTTCTCGTCAAGATCATGGCCGACCAGCGCGATGTGCGCGCCCACGAGCGCACGGAGCTGCGGGCGCAGTTGCGGGCAGCGGACGTGGAACTTGGGCTGATTATCAATTTTGGCGAGCGGAGGCTCAAGGACGGTCTCGTGCGGGTGCTGAATCCCGACAAGTTGGCGGCGATGCGGGCTGAGCAGGAAGGCGATGAGGCGTACGAGGACGACGATGAGTACGAGGACGACGATGAGTATGAGGATGATGACGAAGAGAGCGAATAATCGGGCAGCACAATGAGCGCTCGGCGAGTTGTCATCACGGGCATGGGGTGGGTGACGCCTCTGGGTTTTGATGTGGATGCGGTGTGGTCGCGCCTGCTTGCTGCTCAGAGCGCGGTGGGTCCGGTGCAGCGGTACGATGCACGCACATTTGCGACGAGTTTTGCAGCTGAGGTGCGTGAGTTTTCGCTGACCGAGTTGATGGGGGAGCGTTCTGGGCCGTTTGTCGAATCGGGGCTTGGGATTCAGTTTGCGCTTGGCGCAGCGAGCCGGGCGATCGAGCAGGCAGGGCTGGGCACGACGGACAGCATCGATGCGCGGCGATTCGGGTTGTACCTCGGGTGTGGCGAGGGCAGCCTCGACTTTGACAACTTTGTGGCGGCGCACCTGGCAGGGTGGACCGGCGAGGGCATTGACGGCCAGCGATGGATGGCCAGCGCACGTCAGCGATTGACCGCTCGGCGCGAGATCGAGCAGGAGCCTCACGTTGCCTTGTCGTATCTGGCTCACGCATTTGGGTGTCGTGGGCCGGCGTTCAACTGCATGACGGCGTGTGCGGCCAGCACGCAGGCGGTTGGGGAAGCATTCGAAACGATCCGCCGCGGTGATGCGGAAGTGATGCTCGCGGGCGGCTCGCATTCGATGATTCACCCGCTGGGCATGACCGGGTTCATCAGGCTGACAGCGATGAGCACGCGGCGCGAGGAGCCGATGACAGCATCACGCCCGTTCGATCAGACGCGGGAAGGGTTTGTCATGGGTGAAGGCGCGGGCATGATCGTACTCGAGGAATTGGAACACGCGATGGCGCGCGGGGCCAAGCCACTGGCCGAAGTCGCGGGGTTTGGTTCGTCGGCCGACGCGTTTCGCATTACGGACATTCAGCCGCAGGGGCAGGGGGCGCAGGTGGCGATGAACCGCGCGCTGGCGCAGGCGGGCATCGACCCGAGGCAGCGTGACGCACGCGGGCGAGCCCCTGTGCAATACATCAGCGCCCACGGCACGGGAACGCCGGAGAACGACGGGATCGAGACGACTGCGGTCAAGGGCGTATTTGGCGCGCTTGCGCCTGAGGTCCTGTTCAGTTCGGTCAAGAGCATGCTCGGGCATTTGATACAGGCGGCAGGGGCGGTCGAGTTGATGACGTGTGTCAAAGCGATCGAAACAGGGCGCGTCCCGCCGACGATCAACTTGCACACAGCAGACCCCGAGTGCGATCTCGATCACGTTGCCAACGTTGCGCGCGACATGAATCCGATGGGCGGCGTCGACGTGTGTCTTTCAAACTCCTTCGGGTTTGGCGGGCAGAACGATACCATCTGCGTTCGTCGATTCACGGCATGAACGCGACGTCTCGAGTGAGCGCCGTTGCACTGCAAGAAAAAACCCGCTCGCAGTTGCGAGCGGGTTTTTGGTGCGACAGAAGCGAAGCAAGCGAGCGTGAATCGTTCAGGGGCAGCCGTTGCTGAAGGCCTGCAGGAAGATCTGCACATCGAAGAAGTTGTAGAGTCCGTCGTTGTTCAGGTCAGCGGACGGATGATTGGCTGAGAAGGCTCCGAGGAAGGCCTGCACGTCGAAGAAGTTAACTTCGCCATCGCCGTTGAAATCGCCCAGGCAGGGCTGAGCGAGTTCAAGCGAAGCAAAGTCCATCTCGACGGGAGCACTCTTGCCGGTCTGGAGCCACTGTTCGAACGCGACTTCGCCAGCGTTGTTGGTCTTGTTCTCGGATCGCAGGAAGTCCATGTACTCTTTGGATGCGGTCTGATAGAACAGTCGGGCCTCGACGCGAGCAGCGCCCGAGGGGATTGTGAAGTCGGTATCGTCCCAATGCTGGCCGTCGGCGTAGGAGTATGCGACCGGGGCGGCCTGAATGGCCTCGAAGCCGGCGTTGGTGAACCCGCGCGGCGGGATGCGGTTGTCCTTGACATACATGTTGTTCAGGACGAAGTGGAAACTCTCGCCGGGTTCCTTGCCGAACAGCGGTGCAACCTCGGGGCTGATACCGAGTTTGGCTTCATAGACCTTGGTGTTTCCGGTCGTGAGGACGGCGGTGTCGTAGTCATACGAGCCGTGTTCGACGAGCAAGTTGTTCTCGCTGTCAAAGAACTTGACGTTGAGCCACATGCGCCGACCTTCGGGGTAGCCTGTCGGGAGTTTGTGGCCCGATTCGTTGGTGATGCGGACGCGTACCGTCGAACCGCCATCAAAGAGCTCCATGTCCGAGGCATTGCGGAGCATGTCGACTGCCCGGGCGATTGAGTCGTTGACGGACTCCTGCGTCAGACCGGTCTCGAAGTCCGGGTAAAGGTTGCGGACAGCCTGGAGCACCCAGGTGTTGCCGCCATTGAAGAAGTGTTGACGCAAGTCGTTGCGTTCAGGGAAGTCTTCGAAGACGCAGCCCCGGCCTGTGGTCGTGGGCATATGACAATCCTGACAGGTGCTGACGTTTGGGTTGTTGCCACCAAAGCGTCCACCCATGTCGATAGGGCCCGAGGCGAATGAACTCATAAGCCACTCGCTATAGGTTCGTTCCAGCGGGAACTGGTCGTATTTCTCGAAGCTCGCCGCCGGGGCGTTCCATTCGCCGGGGAGGTATTTTCCGTCGGGCTGGCGCTCATAGACCGGGTTCGAGACATCATGGCACGTGGCGCACATCGACGCGCTCTGGTGGAACGGCGACTGAAGCCAAGGGTGAAAGAAGAACTTGGGCCCGAGGTCGCGCGGGCCGCGGCGGACATCCCACGGATCCATGACGTACTGGCCCGAGTGCGCGCTCGCCGGGGGAAGCGGTGAAAGAGCGCCGAGAATCTCGACGTCCTCGATGGGGCTGACACCGGGCTTGTAGTCTGGATCGACCATGCGGTGGCAGAAGTTGCAGGAGACGCCTTCGAAGTCGGCACCGATGAGCGATGAGCCGTCGGTCGGGATGCTTCGACCATCGAGCCAGCCTGCGGGGGCGTGGCACCGGATGCACATGTCACCTGAGCCGGGGGCGTCCTGCTCGGCAATCGCAAGACACGCATGGAACAACGGATCGCGGGCGGCTTGGCCCATCATGCTGGCAGCCCAGGGGCGGTACGGCTCGTGCGTCTCGTTGTAGTTGCCGTGGCAGAACGAGCATGCCTGCGCGGTCAATATCGGGTCCACCATGGTCGAAGGTTGGGTGCCGGGGCCGAAGAAATCGTCGATGGTCGTCGGCGCGGGCATGCCGATGCCGATGGCCGCGATTCCTGCACCAAGCACCAAGACCCACAGCCCTTCTCGCTTCAACGATTTCCTTGAGATCACGAACTTCTCCCCAATCAAAAGACCAATCGCTCTACAACTCCGATATCGACCATCTACGATATCCGATTCTGCACATTGGCACAAGACCTTTTGGTTTGCCATCATGTGGAGTGTTTGCCCCCGGGCCGATGATCGCAGGAGTCCGATAGCACAGGTTCGGCGGGGCAAGGGATGGACTTCCTATAGTGCCCGCGAACCTCGGGATTGGGCTTCGAGATTCGAGTCAGGCACTCTCTGAGCAGGAACACTCAACGTGGCAAACAAGCACTACGACTTCGTGGTCATCGGCGGCGGTCCCGGCGGGTATGTCGGCGCGATTCGGGCGGCTCAACTCGGGTACAAGGTCGCGTGTGTCGAGCGGGCAAAACTTGGCGGGGTGTGTCTGAACTGGGGGTGCATTCCGTCCAAAGCCCTGCTCTCGAACGCCGAATTGATGGAGAAACTCAATCACGGCGACTTCTGGGGCCTCAAGATCGAAGGCGAGATCAAGTTTGAGTGGGACAAGGTGATCTCGCGCAGTCGGGGCGTGGCTGAGAAACTCAACAAGGGCATCGAGTTTCTGCTCAAGAAGAACAAGGTCGATCACATCGTCGGGTCGGCCAAGATTGTGCGTGCGCGCAAGGGCAAAGAGCCATGCGCAGTCGAGATTTTTGATTGTCAGGTGCAGGAAGAACGGACCGACGCGCCCGCCAAGCCGGCGGACAAGCCACGCGAGACGATTACAGCGACCAACGTTCTGATCGCGACGGGCTCGGTTGCGCGCGATCTTCCTTTTGCAAAGTTCGGCTCGGACCCGAAGATCTGGGGTGCGCGCGAGGCCATGTACAACAAGGAAAAGCCCGCCAGCCTGATCGTCGTCGGATCGGGTGCGATCGGCATGGAGTTTGGATACTTCTACCACTCTTTCGGCACCAAGGTCACGGTCATCGAGATGATGGACCGCATTCTGCCAGTCGAGGACGAAGAAGTTTCAGCCGCCATGCTCAAGCATTACAAGAAAGCGGGCGTGGAGTTCAAACTCGGTTCGACGGCGGTCGGTGTCGATGCCAAGGGCAAGACCGTGAAGGTCACGATCGCGCCGATGAAAGATGGCAAACCCGACGAGAGCAAGAAGGAAACGCTCGAAGCCGACCGGATGCTGCTGGCGATTGGAGTCGGGGGTCGCTACGACGGGCTGTTCGATGACAAGCTCGGACTCGAGACTCACAAGGGGCACATCAAGACGGATTATGTCCCGGGCGTGTATGGCGACCCCAAGCACATCGACTACAAGACCAATCTCGAAGGCATTTATGCCATCGGCGATGTCATCGGTCCACCCTGGCTCGCGCACGTTGCAAGCGAAGAGGCGATCCTCTGTATCGAGCGTATCGCCTGGCGCGACGGCAAGGAAAAGCACGAGCCGATTCCGATGGATTACTCCGTCATTCCTGGGTGTACATATTGTCAGCCTCAAGTCGCTAGCGTTGGTTTCACCGAGCAGGCACTCAAGGCTCAGGGGCTCAAGAAGGGCGAAGACTACGAAGTCGGCAAGTACAATTTCCAGGCGCACGGCAAAGCCATTGCGGCGGCTCACACCGATGGGTTTGTCAAGATCATTCGTGGACTGCCTCGCGGGGAAATTCTTGGTGCGCACATCATGGGCGATCAGGCGACTGAACTCATCGCAGAACTGACACTGGCGCGCCGACTCGAAGCCACGACCGAGGAACTCATCGCAACTGTCCACGCGCATCCGACGATGCACGAAGCGGTTCATGAGGCGGCGCTCGCAGCTGAGGGGCGCCTGATTCACGGGTGACTGCGTGCTTTGACCGTGGATGCAAGGCCGATGGATAAAACGCGAGACTGCGTTGCAGTTCGAGCGGCGTTTGTGCGATTTGCGTAAGACAGAACTTTGTAACAAGACCGGAACCGGGTCGGGAATCACCTTGATTTCGTATTGCGGCTCGCGCTGATTCGTGGTATGCTCAGGCACATTTCTCCAGTCGGAGACGTGACAAAGGAGTGCGGTGCCATGAACGCGGCGATTGCGACTCTTCTGGTAACGGCAACGGCTTGTGTACCGCTGGCAAGTGGTGCTGGCCCTGATCTGATCGTGGGGGAGCTTTCAGCACCGATGCGGTGGGGCCATGATGGCAACATTCACGCCTATTCGTTCGGAGTCACGACATGCAACCAAGGCGATGAGCCCGCAGCGTGGCACGCGGGTTCGCCCAATCACCCGGTCATCACCATGAATCTGTACCGACTGCACGAAGGCCGATTCGAGCAGATCGGCATGAGCTGGGTGCATCACGGTTTCTTCGCGCTGCAGCAGTCGCATTGCCAGACGTGCACGCCCGGTGTGCCCGGTTCACAGCTCGGGGTCGGTTGCTCGGATGTGGGCAGCGCGTCGATCATGGGGCAGCAGCAGGGACTGGGGCCCCGATCAAGGATCAATCCGTTCACCGGAGTGTTCGAGTTTCCGCAACAGGAGATGGGAACGGTTGGGAACATCATCTTCAAGCGTCTTCAAGTGCAGGAGGCCGACCTGACGACTCAAGGTGCCAGTTATTTTGCGAGTGCTCAGGTCGTCTCGAAGGATGAATCGCCAACCGGGACCAACAGCCTCTCATGGAGACCCGTGACGGTGGGGCCGAACTTTTCGCTGACGTTCTCAGGCCAAACGCGGCGCATGCAGCCGGCAGTTTTCGCATGGGCTGAGGCTCATCCGCAAGTCACTCTGAATCATGTGGACCTGCCCGACGACGGCCGGTTCTGGGTTGGGGCGCTTGTCACGGACAACAACGACGGGACGTGGACCTACGAATACGCGGTTGAGAACGTCAACGCACATCGCGCCGCGAAAGGGTTTACTGTGCCGATCGGCGGGGGCATCGTCAGCGAGGTCGGGTTTCACGATGTTGCGTACCACTCCGGCGAGTCGTACAGCGATACAGACTGGGTGAGCAGCATCAATGACGACCATGTGCAATGGAAGGCCGTTGTGGACCCTTTTGACGAGTTGAACACTAATGCGCTGCGGTGGGGAACGCTGTACAACTTCCGTTTCATTTCGACCAGCCCCCCGACAGCCGGAAATGTCACGATCGAGCCTTTCCTCGTTGGAGTGCTCGATGTGGTGGACGTTGTCTCGCTGATACCATCGGCTGTGCAGTGTCTGGCCGACTTCAACGGTGATGGTGACGTCAACTTCTTCGACGTTCAGGTCTTTCTGGCCGCGTTCTCGGACAACGACCCGTCTGCAGATTTCAATGGTGACGGCGATATCAACTTTTTCGACGTGCAGATCTTCCTCGGCCATTTCAGCGCGGGATGCGCGTGATATCGGACGGTAGGAATTGAACACTTTGTGGGTTGACGGTGGTCTTGAGCAAGAAGTCTCGGTACGCTGTGTGTGGTGCCTTGCTCCGCATCGGAGAACGCGGCCTGGGCCTAGAGACACAAGAAGGATGGGGAGAACATGTTGAATCGAGTTTCTGCTGTGGCCGCGCTTGTGGTGTGTGCTGGTGCTGCGGTTTCGCAGACAGAGTGGATCAATCCAGCCGGGGGCAATTGGAACGCGGCTTCGAACTGGTCGCCGATGGATGTTCCCAACTCGCTCAGCGAGACGGCGCTGCTCGGAGATCTCGGCACGCCGTACACCGTTGCGTTCAATCTCACTGCCAGTATCCTCGGGGTCACACTCGGCATCGGCAATACGCTCGAGATCGAAGCGAATCGAATTTTCAGTCTTGGAGGCGACGGTTTCGTCAACAACGGGCTGATTGTCATTAACCCGCTTGGTTCGAGTGTCGACGCGTTGTTTCGAGCCATCGAAAACACTCAGATCACGGGCACAGGACGCATCGAGCTCAACTCGATCACCAACGACCTCGGCGATGCACGACTCAATAGCGATGGAACCAGTGTACTCACCATTGGCGCCGGACAGACAGTCGCGGGCTCTGGTTCGCTTACCGGCCCCATCAGGCTCGAAGGCACCATCAATCCTGACCGCAGTGGTCGCGACATTCAGCTTGCGGGTGTGATCGACGCTAGCTCGGGCGGCACCATCTTCGGCTCTGGCGGGGGTACAGCCATGCTCAGCGGCACGCTCGTCGGCGGCGACATCAGCGATGTCGAGATACAGGGATCGATCGCAATCATCAACGGATCGACCTCCACGGGTGACAATGGCGTCCGCGCGGGAGGCACGCTCAATCTGCTCAGTGGTGGGCTCGTCAACGAGGGCAGGTGGGTTGTCAATACCTCCGCGTCGACAATCAACGCACTCATGCGATCCACAGAGTCCGCGACCATCTCCGGCTCGGGCACGATCGAACTCAACAGCATCACCGCCGACCTCAACGACGCACAACTCGCTGGCTCGGCTGGCGCAACACTCACGATCGATCAAGATCAGACAGTCAGCGGCTCGGGCACTGTCTCAGGCTCGGTTCACCTGCTTGGCACCATCGACGCCGATCGTGAGAATCGCGACATTGCAGTCTCGGGGTCGATCACCGCTGCATCGTCCGGCAGCATGCGGGGCACGAATGGCGGGACGGTCTCGTTGCAGGGCAGTCTCACAGGAGGCACCCTCGCAGGCGGCGTCGAGGCACAATTTTCGATCGGAAGTCTCGATGGCGTCACGTCCACCGGCACCAACGGCCTCCGCCCAGGCGCAACCCTCAACATCATCAACAGCGGGCTCGTCAACAACGGCACATGGATCATCAACACCACCGGCTCGACCACTAACTCTCTGCTCCGTTCACTCACCCCCAGCAGCATCACCGGCATAGGCAAACTCGAACTCAATAGCATCACCGCCGACCTCAACGACGCTCAAATCGCAGGCACGATCGACGCTGCGCTGAACATCGGCAGCGGGCAGACGATCTCGGGTTCAGGTGCTGTTTATGGGCCGATCGTGCTCAATGGTGCCATCAACGCCGACCGCATGGCACGTGACATTCTGGTTTCGGGCTCGATCGACGCCAGCGGCGGCGGCATGCTCTCGGGCACAAACGACGGGGCAGTGTCGCTTCGAGGCACACTGAACGGCGGGCACATCGCCGGAAACGTCGAAGCGGACTTCTCACAGGCTACCTACGACGGAGTCGCTGCGTCGGGAGTCAATGGCGTGCGCCCAGGTGCCACGCTCAGCCTGGCGGGTGGCGGGCTATCGAACAACGGCACCATCGTTGTCAATACCGTGGGCTCGACGACCAACGCACTTGTGCGCTCGATCGCACCGGCGGCCATCAGTGGCGATGGGAATATCGAGTTGAACAGCGTCACCGCCGACCTCAACGACGCCCAGATCGCGGGCAACACCGACGCCACGCTCACCATCGGCAGCACGCAGTCGATCTCGGGTTCGGGAGCCGTTTATGGCCCGATCGCGCTCGATGGAACCATCAACGCCAATCGCTCCGAACGCGAGATCGTGGTTTCGGGCTCGATCGACGCGACCGGAGGCGGACGCATGGAAGGCACCAACGGCGGAACGACTGTCTTGTCCGGAACCATGACCGGGGGCACATGGCTCGGTGGTGTCGAGGGTTCAGGTGCTGCTTGTAGTGTCGATGCGACGACCCTCGAGGGCCTCAACGGCGTGCGCCATGCAGCCACGCTCAACATCGGCCAAGGAGGCATGACCAACAATGGCACTCTGGTCATCAACCCCGCTGGGTCAACAACCAATGCGCGACTCAACACCTCCGAGACAGCAACGATTGACGGCAACGGTGTCATCGAGCTCAATGCTGCTTCGGCTGATCTTGGCGACGCTCAGATGGGAACCACGGGTGATGGCTCGCTCACGATCGGTCAAGACCAGGCCATCACCGGTCGCGGCACGATTGGCGGATCGATCACGATGCAAGGCACACTTGATCCGGGATCCAACTCTGACCCCACCAGTCTCTTTCAGTTCAGCCAGCCGCCGACGCTTGCCAATACTGCACGTCTCAAGTTCGATATCGCCGGCGCATCGATCAACGATTATGATCGGCTCACGATAAGCGGTCTGGGTCTCTCCCTGAATGGCCAGCTCGAGATCGAACTGCTCGATGGCTATGTCCCGCCTTTCAACACCCGCTTCACGCTCATCACGGGGCAGAATATCACCGGCCAACCACACACCGTTCTTGTGCCACAGGTTGGTCTCGGGATCTTCAGGCTTCAGATCACCGCGACCAAAGTCGAAGCGGTGTGGACATGCGAGGCCGATGTCAACGCCGATGGCGTTCTCGATTTCTTCGATGTGCAGTATTTTCTTAACGCATACACAAATCAGGCTCTCTATGGCGACTACAACGGCGATGGCCTCATCGACTTCTTCGACGTCCAGGCTTTCCTGAACGATTACGCGCTCGGTTGCTTCTGACGCTCCTGCTGGCTCGTGGCTTGAGGGCTCAAACGGCTCGACTTGACGCGACGGCTTGGTCGAGTCACAATCTGCGCGCACGGATGCGTCTGGTTCCAGTTGTAGTGTGCTCGGCCGGAGATTCAACATGAGAAGTCGGTCGCTTTCAGGTTACGAGCGATGTGTGCCGCGTTGTATATCGGCCGCGACCATCCTCGTGGGTGTCACGGGCTTCATCTCACCAAGCGTCGCACAAGTCTTCAGTGACCCAGCGGTCAGCTACACCATCGAGACCAATCAGACCGCTCAAACGATCGACACCGACCTCGGCGTTCCGATCTGCTCTGTGCCGTGGCCCGGCAATTGGAACGGCTCACAGTCATTGTCAATCAGTCAGATGTTGACCGAGTTCAACGGTGGATGTCCGCACGCCACACTCAGGCGCGACATCAATGCCCAATCGCGCATCATCAGCAACAACTCGATATCCGTAGTGATCCTGTGCGGCATCAGGGCAAATCTTTCCAGCCAGATCGGACAGGTGGGCTTCGCAACCGGCCAGATGAGCGCGCAAGTGACTGGGAGCGTTGTTTTGCACGAGTGGGTGACCGCCGACATTGCGTGGATCGCAACAGCCAACCAGGCACTCCAGCAGGCGCAGACCTGGCTTGGCGCAGAGCTCGTCGGACCGGTCGATCCTTTGACCAATCAGGGCGCGTTGATTCACGAATCATGGAGCGGGACAACCAGCACAACGATGGCCTCGACCCAGAGGCTGCTTGCTCCGGGCCGATACGAGTTGCGCACGACCAGCACCGGATCGCTTGTTCCTGCGGGCGGGTTCGTGTTCGCGGCGCAATCAAGCGCGTCTCTGGACATAAACCATTGGGTGCCCACTATGCCGCCAACGCATCTTGATCTCACGGGCGATGGCGTTGTCAATCTCGACGATGCGTGCGCGTGGGCCGATCAACCGACCGACGCCAATCAGGATGGGTTGATCGACGCTCTCGATCTCCAACTCATCATGGCTCTGGCTCGGGCTGGCGACGACGACGTGACCGACACGAATGGCGACGGGCTGCCCGACCAGTGCACTTGCGTGGCTGACTGGAACGCGGACGGAGTTCTCGACTTCTTCGATGTTCAGGGGTTCCTAGCCGCGTATTCAGCAGGTCAGCCATCGGCAGACTTGACGGGGGACGGGCTCTTTGACTTCTTCGACGTCCTTCGATTCTTATCACTCTTTTCGGGGGGATGTTGAGCGTTATCGGCCGCTGACGCCCGATAACTCGAAACATTTGTGCACCTTGGTGTGCGAAATCTGCGAGAAGTTGTCGATTTTTGAGTTGGACTGATTGGGCAAACCAGTTACACTGATCCTTGAGCCTTTCTCGCGGAGAGACTGGCGTCTAGGTCTTTTTATGGACAGGCGGTGCCTTTGGATTAGGCGTCGCTGCAAGGGAGAATGTCATAATGAAGAAAGTGCTCAAAGGTGGCCGCGTGTCGGCCGGATTGATGACTCTCGCCGTAGTTGCGGGGACTTCGGTGGCAAACCCGGACGTGATCGTTGGCGACCTGCCGAGTGCTGTGCATTACGGGGTCGTCGGTGGGATGCGGTCTTACGCTGTCGGAACGACTTCCTGCAACATCGGCACCACGCCGCTGTTGTGGCAGGCCAACAACCCGAATCACCCGGTGATTGGGCAGAACATGTACCGCGTCTGGAACGGCCGCATCGACAACATCGGCATCTCGTGGCTCAAGCACGGGTTCACCGCTCTGACACAGAACCTTTGCGGCCAGTGCCAGAACCCCGGTACGGGCAGCCTCCTCGGCGTGAACTGCTCTGACCCCTACGGCGCGTCGCTCAACGGCAGCCAGGGCGGCCTCGGGCCACGCTTCCAGGTCAATGCCTATACGGGCGTGTTCAACTACCCGTGGGCCAATCCGCAGGGCTCGACCGGCAATGCGATCTTCAAGCGCTGTCAGGTGCCCGAAGTGGACCTCACCGCCGCAAACTACCCAGGCGCGCTGTACTTCTTCGAAGGCCACTATGTGACCCCCGATGATGCACAGGCTGGCAATGGCGGCAACAACGCTTCGTATCGTCGCTTCCGCGTCAACGCCGACTTCACACTCACCGCTATGGGCACGACTCAGCGTCAGAAGGCCGCGATCTGGGCGTGGAAGGACAACGGCCTGGGCATCGGCGTTCCCGATCCCGACGTGGACATCACCACCCACTTCGCTCCGAGCGATGGTCGTTATCACGTCGGTCGCAAGGTCAAAGACAACGGCGACGGCACTTGGACCTACACCTATGCCATTCAGAACCTCGACTCCGATCGCTCAGGCGCATCGGTGGTCATCCCGCTGGGCAATGGTGCTTCCGCCAGCGATAACTACTTCCGTGCACCGCATTATCACTCCGGCGAGCCTTACGACAACACGCCGTGGGCGTTCACCAACAGCGGTTCGTCGGTCTCCTGGGGCAACCCGGTCCCCTGGACCAACAACCCCAACGGCAACGCGCTCCGCTGGGGCACGTTGTACACCTTCCAGTTCGTGTCTGACGGCGCACCGGTCGCTGGCAACATGACCCTGAACCTCTTCAAGCCGGGCCCCGGAGGCACCTCGATCTCCATCCCCACGCTTGTCCCGGGTGATGTCAAGGTGCCGTGTCTGGCCGACTGGAACGGCGATGGTAACGTGGACTTCTTCGACGCTCAGTTGTTCCTCGGCGACTTCTCCGCCAACAACCCCCTCGCCGACCTGAACGATGATGGCAACATCGACTTCTTCGACGCAGCGATCTTCCTGCAGGCGTTCAGCGACGGCTGCCCGTAATCGAGCACCGAATTCAGGTAGATATTCCTCACGCCCCGCTTCTTCGGAAGCGGGGTTTTTTTATCCTCACTTTTGTTCCTAATCGAAGATTGGTTCTTGGCTCAAAGCCCATGCTCTGGTATGGTGGATGCTCAACACATGAGGGATCAGTGCATGAAGATATGGCTCGGTGTGGTCTCGACTTCAATTACAGCGGTATCGGCCTTCGCACAGCCCGCGACACAGTGGACGTTCGAACTTCAGTGCCGATCGAGTCTCAATCCCAACATTCCCGCATTCAACCTGCCTGCGAACAGTTCGCTCTCGAGCCAATCGGTCGCATTGGATGACGATGGCTCTGTGGCCATTCGTGTGTTCCTCGGGTCGGGTGGTGCGACCGAAGGCATTTTCTTCGGGTCCGGCGGCATCGGAGGGCTTGTGCATACGGTCAACAGTTCCGAACCGGTGTACTCCTCCGGGCTTGGCACCCGCAACGGCCGCCTCGCTCTGTCGTACCTCCTGCACCCAACTCTCGGTGCGGAAGTGCGCAGCACCAACGGCACATTGCTCCATTCCTATCCGCTCGGCGGGCCCGAAGGCATCAGTGGCGTCTCAGCGATTTCCATTGCGGCTGACGGCGCGATCGGGTACCGGGGCAGTTTCGGCTCGGGCCAGAAGAACCTCATCGAGGAGTTCGTCGGCGGCGTGCGCACCGCAACCCAGTTCGCCAACACATTCGACGGCCAGTACACGTTCCTCTTTTCGCCTCAGATCAACGACGCCAGGCAGATGGTCGGCAAGGTCCTGCCGGCTTCGGGCGGCCAAGCGATCATGCGATGGAACCCCGCTGGCCCGCCAACGCCCATCGCCAGCACCGCGGCGACGTACAACGCATTCGTCAACAGCACCGCGTTGGCGCAAAGCGGTTCAGTAGCTTTCACTGCCCGGCGCTCGACTGACTCGATCTGGGAAGTCGTGCGCTGGGACCCAGGCGGCACTCTGACGCGCGTGGCACAGGGTGGCGACATGGGCATCAACAATGGCTCACTCGCGAACTTTCCGCCAGTTGTCAACTCGCAAGGCCTCGTCGCCTTTCGACCCAGCGATGCGCAGAGCACTGCGCTCTACGCTGGCGACGGACTCGGACTCGTCAAACTCGTCGAGTACGGCCAACCCATCGAAACCGACCTCGGAACGCTGACTTTCGGGTTCGACTTTGGCGGCGGCACCGGCAAGCAGGTCATGAACGGCAATATCGCGATCAACGACACTGGGCAGATCGCTTTTGCAGCATTCTTCAACAACGGAACTATCGGGGTGTTTGTGGCGACTCCCGTCGTCGAGTGCGCGGCCGACTACAACGGCGACAGCGATGTGAACTTCTTTGATGTACAGGCTTTCCTGTCGGATCTCTCGATGCAAAACCCCACTGCCGACATCAATGGCGATGGGCAGTGGAATTTCTTCGATGTCCAGATTTTCCTTCAGTGGTTCAGCGATGGATGCGATTGAAGTCCGATAATGCGCGTCAGTTGGGCGCTTTGGAAGCACGGAGTCGGATCCTCCGGCTGTGAAACTGCGAATGAGTTGGCTATTGTTCGATGAGGGTCGGCGTCAGCCGAACAAAGAGAAAGCACACCATATTTCCTTGGGAGGGGAAACACCATGCGAACCGCAGCGCTCGCCCTGTCTTTGTCTATCGCCGGAGCCTCCGCCTTGGCGGACATCACGCCTCTGAAGACCGTTCTGGTTGCCGACGGACTGGTCCGCCCGATTGGAGTGTTTCATGCTCCGGGCGACACCACCCGAATCTTCATCATCGAGAAACAGGGCATCGTCCGCATCGTCGAGAACGGTGTGCTGCTCGCGACGCCATTCATGAACATCGATCCCATTGTCGGCGGGGGCACAACGACGTCATCCGAGCAAGGCCTGCTCGGCATGGCGTTCCACCCGAACTATGCGAACAACGGCAAGTTCTACGTCAATTACACCAACAACTCCGGGCACACCACCATCGCCGAATATGTCGTTTCGGCCAATCCCAACATTGCCAATCTTCTCTCGGCTCGCATCCTTCGGGTCGTCAATCAGCCGTTTTCCAACCATAACGGCGGGTGGATGGAGTTCGGCCCCAATGATGGATACCTCTACATCGCCATGGGCGACGGCGGCTCGGCCAATGATCCTGGCAATCGCGCTCAGACCATCACGAATCAGCCTCTGGGCAAGATCCTGCGCATTGATGTTGATGGCAACAACGCTCCCGGCGGGCAGTATGGCATCCCCGCCAGTAATCCATTTGTCGGTATCACCGGCGATGACGATATCTGGGCTTACGGCGTCCGCAACCCGTGGCGCAATGCATTCGACCGTGCCAACGGTGACCTTTACATCGCCGACGTCGGTCAGAACGCATGGGAAGAGATCAACTATCAGCCCGGCACATCGGTCGGCGGCGAAAACTACGGCTGGCGCTGCTACGAGGGAAATAATGCGTTCAACACCACCGGGTGCCAGCCTGCGGCCACGATGGTCTTCCCAGTGCATGTTTATGGGCGCGGGTCCGGGTGTTCAGTGACGGGCGGACGTGTCTATCGCGGCTGCCGCATGCCTGAGAACCATGGCACGTATTTCTTCGCCGATTACTGCTCGAACATCATCTGGTCGTTCCGAATGGTCAATGGCGTTCGGACCGATTTCGCTGTACGCACGGCTGAACTTGCCCCGGGCGGTGGCCTGAGCATGACCAGCATCACATCGTTCGGTGAAGATGCCAACGGCGAGATCTACATCTGCGATCAGAACGGCGGAGAAATCTTCAAGATCGTTCCGGCTGGCGCGACCGTGGCCGACTGGAATGGCGATGGCAACATCGACTTCTTCGACGTCTCGGGCTTCCTGGCTGAGTTCAGCGGACAGACTGCCCGCGCCGACCTCAATGGCGACGGACATTGGAACTTCTTTGATGTGCAGACGTTCCTGACCGTTTTCTCCACAGCGTGCCCAGCGAACTGATCGTGCACGGCAGCAGATTGAGCCTCTCTAGCCCCGGCCCTAAAGGCTGGGGCTTTTTTCTTGGCAAGAACAAAGGCCCCGGGGCGATGATGTCCCGGAGCCTTTGTTCCTTGTTCCTTGCGAATCGTTGGCCCGTGCCAGCAACTCATGCGACCTGAAGCAGTTTCATGACCTTCTTGACCATGTCTTCAGCTGTCAGCGAGCACATCTGGAGCATCTCCGCTGGCGTGCGGGCGCTCTTGGGGATCCGCCGAACGAACATTTGATCGAGGCTGAACCCGTCGCCCGATGTGGTCAGGGCATCGGCCACTGCGGATCCAAGTGAGGCGCCGTAGTTGTCCTCGATCGAGATCGCGTAGCCGTTGTTCGACGAGATCACATCGAGCAGTTTTTCGTCGTCGAACGGAATGGAGTACATGTCTACAAGCGTGGCGCTGATGCCAGCCTTGTCGAGCAGTTCGACCGCCCGGTTTGCCTCGTGCACCATGTATCCGCACGCGAGCAGTGCGACATCGCGCCCTTCGCTGAGCACCTCGAAGCCGCCGAGGTTGAAGACATGGTCGTCGCTGTAGAGAAACTCAGTTTCGGCCCGCAGCGTGCGCATGTAGCACATGCCTTCGTAGTCGGCCATGACGGCTGTCAAGGCGTACGCGCTGTACGCGTCCGAAGGCTGGAGCACGTAACAACCCGGATTGCCCCGGTGGTCCTGCACGGTTGCCAACGCCCTGAACCACGCCACATCGGGCAGCGCCATCTGGCTCGGGCCATCAGATGCGAGCGTGATTCCGCTGTGTGACCCGACGATCTTGAGGTTGGCCCCGCTGTTCATGGCCATCTCGATCTGGTCATATCCTCGCGTGACGAACTTGGCAAAGGTCGAACAGAACGGGATTTTGCCAGCTGCTGAGAGGCCAGCACCGACCGACATCATGTTCTGCTCCGCGATCTTGCACTCGATAAATCGATCGGCCATGGCAGCATCGCGGGCGAATGTTTCGGCGTAAGTCGAGTTGCTGACATCGGCATCAAGCACGACGACATCCGGATTGGTCTGGCCGAGCGCGCGAAGCGCCACGCCATACGCCCGACGCGTGGCCATGCGCCCCGCGTTAATCATCGAATCCATGTCCATCGAGCGCATCATCTTGGTCAATGACGGGACATCGACACCGGCTGTCGATTTGACGGGCGCTTCCTGGGGAGGCTGAATCGTGAACTCGTCCGAGCGGGCGAGCGAACTGGTCAGCTCGACGCGGCGTTCATCGAGTTCGGCCAGCGCCTTGCGCAGGCTGTCGCCGGTCGGCGGCTTGCCGTGCCATCCATTACCTTGTACGCTCGGGGAACCCCACCCTTTGACAGTCTTGGCGACAATGGCCATCGGTGGTGCCGAGTCGGACTGTGCAGTCGTGGCAAACTTGGCCAGCGCGTCGCGAATCTGCTTCGGGTTGTGACCATCGATGGTGATCACGTCAAACCCGCAGGCCCGGAGTTTTCCTTCGAGTCGTTCGGGCGATTGTTGTGCCGAGACTCGTCCTGCTTGGCCGTACTCGTTGCAGTTGAAGATTGGCAGGACGTTGTTGAGCTTGTGGTCGATGATGAAATCAAGGGCTTCAGCCACCTGTCCCTCGCGGGATTCGCCGTCGCCGATGATGCAGTACACGCGCCGGTCGCTCTCATCGAGTCGAGCCCCCAGCCCGACTCCGGCCGCCACACTCAGGCCCTGCCCGAGCGAACCCGTCGCTGCGTCGAAGAACGGAAACCCCTCCATCGGGTTTGGGTGCCCGTCGAGCACGCTGTCCCATGATCGCAGGCCGCTCAGGTCAGCGACCGAGAGTTTCCGGCGACTGCCCGGGTCGCGCCCGACCTGCATGCCCAAGATTGCAGCGGCTGCATACACCGCGGGAACGGCGTGGCCTTCGCTCAGCACCAGCCGGTCGCTGGTCGGGTAGTCGGGATGATCCGGACTCCAACGCATGGCGTGGAACATCAGGACGGTGACGAGGTGGCCGATGCTCATCGACGAAGTGGGATGTCCACTGCCGCTGCTGGCACACATTTCCAGCGTAAGTCGATTGATTTCAATGGCTTGCGCGTGAACTGCCGCTTCAAATGACATGCCGGTACGTCCTTTCCTTCGCGCCGAGAGGTTTGAGTGCCCCAGTGGACCCCTCGATCACGTGGTTGTTTCGTGAGAACACCCCACCCTCCGCAAGCGGGTGCAGGTGATCTACAGCATAGCCCAATCTCACACTCTTTGCGTTGCAATTCGTCAATCAACGAGCCCGGAAGGGGGTCGTCAGCGTGATCTTGGACCCCCGTTTTCGAGGCACGGCCAGCGGGCTCGGTGTACACTCTGTCCTACCTATCGAACGAGGATCCACCATATGAAGGTAATCTGTGATCGCCCCGCGCTCCTTGACGCCATGCTGCTCATTTCGGGCGTCGCGGCCTCGCGCACCAGCCGGCCTCAGTTGCAATGCGTCAAACTGGTTGCCGAGTCCGAAGGCGGAGCCGGTGAGTTGATTCTCGCGGCGACCGATGCCGAAATGTCGCTGGTCATCCGCCTCGGGCGCGTCGATGTTCAGAAGCCAGGGGCGGCGCTTGTTATGGCCGACAAGTTGCTGTCGATCATTCGGGCGGAAGAAAACGACCCGACACTCACCATCGAGACCAAGGGCGAACTCTGCCACATCCGAGGCACTGACGCTCATTTCCAGTTGCACGGGTACGACCCCGCAGAGGCACCACCTATCCCCGATTTCCAGGCCATCGCGCAGGGCGCAGGCGGACAACGACCCGCCAAGACGATTTTTGCCCAGCGAGCCGGTTCGCTCGTCAGCCTCATCAATCGAACCACTTTCGCGACAGCCCGAGAAAATTCGAGATATGCGATCAATGGCGTGCTCTTCAAGCGATCGGGCAAGAAGCTCGAATTGGTTGCGACTGACGGCCGACGCCTCGCGCTGGCACGCGGCACCCTCGTCGACGACGCTGCTTCTGATGGGCCCGTGAGTTGCATCATTCCGACCAAAGCCTTGTCGATGCTCTCCAAACTCGCCGAAGATCCGGAAGAACCGATCAATGTCGCGATCACAGATAACCAAGCTGTGTTCGCGTTCGGTCCGCTCGACGATCAGAGCCGGGCGGTCTTAGCGACGCAACTGGTTGAGGGGACTTTTCCGCCCTACGAGGATGTCATTCCTAAGGATCTGGACATCAAAATCGGGCTTGATCGTGACGTATTGTCTTCGGCGGTGCGTCGTGCGGCGCTGCTGACGAACGAGGAATCCCGAGGCGTTCGGATGACCTTCAAGCACGCCGATCGTCAGGTCGAACTTTCAAGCCGAGCACCGGAAGTGGGGGAGGCTTGTGTGACCGTCGATGTGTCGAGTTTCGAGGGGAGCGACATCGAGATTGGGTTCAATCCTGGGTTTTTGGTTGATGCGTTGAAGGTGATCGAGCAGCCGGAGGTCATTCTGGAACTGAAGGGGCCGAACAAGCCGGGTCTGTTCAGGTCTGGGTCCGAGTTCGTGTATGTCGTCATGCCGGTTACGCTCGGGTGAATCCAACGCGATCCAACTTAGAGCCGAAGGTGGACGGCGCGGGGGCGTTGCGGGCGCGGCGGGATCCACCTGTTTGGGGGACCCGTGTTGACGGGAGAGGCTGCGCCCAAGTTGTCGCGTGCTGGCCGGTCGGTTATCGTTTCGGTTCTGTGAAGGATGCGGTGCAACGAGTGTGTGCGTCGGGTGTGGTGTTCTGCGCGATTGCGGGGCTGGCGGTGTCGATTGGTTCGGCTGAGGCTTGGGCACAGACGGTGATTGCTGATCTTGAGCCCTACGAAGGGCGCGTGATTCGCGAAATCGTCCTTCAGTCGATGGTCGAAGGCGATGCACTCGATGGACGACTTGAGCAGATCGCGCGGAACAACATCCGTTCGGTGAGCGGGTCGGCGTTCCGGTTGCAGACGGTGCGTGACGACGTCAGCCGACTAAACCGGCTCAATGTGTTCGGAAATGTGCGCACGGCGGTGCAGTTGTTCGACGATGGCAGCGTGCGTCTGATCTTTACGCTCTCGGAACAACCCGTGATCTTGGCGGTGCAGGTGGCGGGGAACCTGAAGTTGACGGACCAGACAATCGGGCGCGTGATCGACCTGATCGTGGGCGCGCCGGTTGATCGGTTTCAGGTAGATCGCACCGCCCGCAAGATTGAGAATCTCTATCGCGAGAAGGGGTATTACTTCGCCCGCGTCACGGTCGATGAGCGTGAACTAACTGAAAGCGGCACGATTGTGTTCGACATTCGTGAAGGAGAGCGCGTCAAGGTCACCGACATCCGGTTTCAAAACAATCAGGCTTTCGAGGATCGGGAGTTGTTCCGCGAGATCAAGACCCGGACAGCCAACCTCTTCAAGAAGGGGCAGATCGACGATACGGAACTGGACACGGATGTCGGGCGCCTGATTCAGTTTTACCGCAACCAAGGGTACCTCGACGTACGCGTCGGCTATAGGCTGCAACCGGCACCGAACGGTCGTGAAGCGATTGTGACGTTCATTGTCGAGGAAGGGCTGCTGTACACACTGCGCGATGTGATTGTGGAGTATCGCGATGTCGAGCCCGAGGCCGCGATCTTCGACCTGCCGCAGATCGAGGGGCTGTTCTCGGTCAAGCGTGGCGATGTGTTCGGAGCGCGCGACATCGAACAAGGCGCTCGTGATGTGGTGTCAGCCTACGGCAAGCTCGGCTACATCAACGCCAAGATCGAGCGGTATGAACTGCGTGATCCGGACAATCCGCTGGTGGATCTCAAGTTGATCGTGACGCAGGGCACAGCGTTTCGCACCGGTCTGGTCACGACGAGCGGGAACACGCTGACGCGCAAAGAGGTCATTCTTCATGGCACTGAACTGCTTCCCGGTCGGCCTCTCGATTCGACCGCGGTGGACGCGACACAGCGTCAGCTGACGCAACGGCGGCTCTTCGCGCCCCGTTCGATCAAGATCACGCCTCAGCCTGCGGACCCGACTGAGCCGGATCTGCGCGATGTGCTGATCGAAGTGACGGAAACGAGCACGGGCGACTTTTCGATCGGGGGTGCGGTGTCGAGCGACTCGGGCGTCACGGGCCGCATTTCGCTGACACAGCGCAACTTCGACTTGATGGATTGGCCCGACACACCGGGCGAGTTTTTCAGCGGGCGGGCGTTTCGCGGCGCCGGGCAGACGATGAGACTCGAGGCCTTGCCAGGCAATCGTGTGGAGACATACGCGATCAGTTTCACCGAGCCCTATGTGATGCAGACAGACTACACGCTGTCGGCACAGGTGTTCTATCGCTCGCGCGATTACGACGAGTTCGATGAGCAGCGATATGGCGTGCGCATGGGCGTGGGTCGAAGGTTTGGGACGCGATGGTCAGGGTCGCTGAACTTTCGCGCCGAGTCGATTGACCTGAGCGATGTCATTCCGGATCGTCCGACGGACATCTTCGACGTTGCGGATCAGAATTTGCTGACGGGGATCGGTTTCTCGCTGAGTCGTTCGTCGCTGGATGATCGTTTCCGCCCAACGCGAGGCTCAGGAACGTCGATCTCGATCGAGCAGGTCGGGGCGATGGGCGGGGATTTCGAGTTCACACGGTTCGAAGCGGAACACACGTTGTATGTTCCGATCTTCGAGGATTACATGAGTCGTCGCACGGTGCTCAGCATGACGGCAAAAGTGGGGTACATCCCGCAAGGTCGAAGTGAAACCCCGACGTATGAGCGGTTCTATCTCGGCGGGCAGGGTTTCCGTGGCTTGCAGTATCGCACGGTCAGCCCGCGCGGGGTGCGCAACGACAATGGCGAGCCGAGCGACGATCCGATTGGTGGCACATACATGTTCTTTGCCGGGGTGCAGATCCAGCAGCCGATCTTCGAGGAGTTGTTCAGCGTCGTGGCGTTCATTGATTCGGGCACAGTGACGTTCGATCCGGGTTTTGAAGACTATCGGGTGACGGCGGGGTTTGGGTTTCGGTTTTATGTGCCACAGTTGAGCCCGGCTCCGCTGGCCTTCGACTTTGGTATTCCCCTGCTCAAGGAAGACACGGACGACGAGCGGCTCTTCACATTTTCGATCGATATTCCATTTCAATAACAAGGCGGCTACTCTTTTGTCAGGGTGCGTGCCGCGTTGGCGGAGAGTTGTCAGACGGATTTCAGACCAAGGAGACGAAACATGAATGCGCCGATCGCGGTTCAGATTCGCATTTCTCGAGTTGCAGCGTTGATGATGATGGTGTCGGTGGTTGTGGGGGCAGTAGCGTGGCGTGCGACGGCCAGCGAGCGGTATGTTCGGCCTCCGGCGACACCAACGGCTGTTGCGGTTGTGAATCTTCCGATCATTCTTGAAGGTCTTGAAGAGCGGCTGGTGCGGCAGGGGTCACTAGATGATTCTGGCAAGGCCAGACAAGCGCAGCTTGATGCGCTGAGCGGGCGGATCAAGGTCGTGGAAGAGGACTTGAAGGTGCTCAAGGCTGGAACGGTGGAGTATCGCGAGAAGCTGATTGAGCTGCGAGAACTGCAAGTGAGTCTCGAAGCTCGGTTCAAGTTGCTCAATCAGGTGTTGAGTTTTGAGCGCGGCGCGGTGTTGCGCGAACTCTACTTCAAGATCAATGACGCGGTCAAGCGCGTGGCGGAGCGTGATGGGTACGACGTGGTGCTGCTCAACGACGAGGGATTTCAGATTCCCGAAGAAGCGGGGCAGGACGACATGAACCGCGCGGTGCTGTCGAGGTCGGTGCTGTACACGCACGAGTCGGTGGACATTTCGGCGGCAGTCGTTCGGCTGATGAACAACGAGTTCCAATCGGGTCGGCGTCCCTGAGTCGATGCCATGGCCGTTTCATGCCTGACAACCGGGCAGATGGCTCAACTCATCGATGCGGAACTCGTCGGGCGTGACGATCTTGTGATCGAGCGACCGGGGACGATCGAATCGGCTGGGCCTGGCGATATCTGCTTTATCAGGTCGGCGGAGTATGCGTCGAAGTGGAGCCGGTGCCGTGGCTCAGCAGCACTCGTGACACGCGGGATCAAGGTGCCTGGGCATGATCCGGCTACCAGGGCGCTCCTGATTGTGTCTGACGCGGACCTCGCGCTTGTCAAACTGCTTGAACACTTTACAGCCCTGACAGAACGTGTTGTCGTCGGGGTGCATACGTCGGCGGTGGTCGAAGCGAGCGCAGAGATTGCGCCGACGGCTTCGATCGGGCCGATGTGTGTGGTGGGTGCTCGGGCGAAAGTGGGCGACGCAGCGAGGCTGATCGCAAACGTGAGCGTTGGCGAAGGTGTACGCATCGGCGCGCGTTGCGTGCTGCATCCTGGGGTCGTGATTTACAACTGGTGCGTGATCGGCGATGAGTGCATCTTGCATGGCAATGTTGTCATCGGGGCGGATGGGTTTGGGTATCGACCGGCAGCGGGGGGTGTCGGACTGACGAAGATTCCGCACATTGGGAATGTCGTGCTCGGGCCTCGCGTCGAAATCGGGGCATCGAGTTGCGTGGATCGCGCCAAGTTTGGCTCGACCACAATCGGCGAGGGCACCAAGATTGACAATCTTGTGCAGATTGCCCACAACACAACAGTTGGTAGGCATTGCGTGATCTGTGGCCACACTGGTATCGCTGGTTCGGTGAAGATCGGTGATGGAGTTCAGATCGGGGGTAAGGTGGGCATCCCTGACAACGTGACGATTGGGAGCCGCGCGTCGATCGGCGGCGGGTCTCTGGTGCTCAACAATGTGCCCGAGGGCGAAGCGTGGATAGGAAGCCCGGCGGGTCCGGCGCGCCAATCACTCGAGAGCCTTGCGGCTTTTCGCAGACTTCCAGAGTTGGCACGCGAGGTTCGCCGACTGGGCAAGGTGATCGATGTCGATCGCGTGCAGGAACCATGACACGGCGACGCACCATCGCCAGCCCGGCACGCGTGAGCGGTATTTCACTGTTTCGCGGATGCGACTCGACCGTTTCGATGGAGCCTGCTGCGGCTGGCGATGGGGTGCGGTTTGAATATGGTGGCCAGGCGGCACGAGCGGAGACCAAATGTCTGAGCCTCGACGTTGTGCACCCGGCATTTGCCGCGATGCCAGCGCGGAGTACAAACCTGAGACTTGGTGAAGGCGCGGTGGTGTATACGGTCGAACATCTGCTTTCGGTTGTGGCAGCTCTGGGCGTGACTGATCTGGTGGTTCGGCTCGATTGCGCGGAGCTGCCGATCGGCGATGGATCAGGCTTGCTCTTTCTCGAAGCGATCGATCGTGCGGGGCTGATGGAACTGGAGTCTGATGTGCGCGGCTGCACGCTTCGAGACGCGCTGAGGATCGGAGAACCAGACGGCGTGCGGATCGAAATCGAGCCTGCGGAGATGGTCTTGTTCGAGTATCACCTTGATTATGGCGCGGGGAGCTTGATTCCGGCGCAATTGGCACAGTGGGATGGTTCGGCGGACAATTTTCGAACGAACGTCGCGCCAGCCCGGACGTACTGTCTGAAACATGAAGCCGAGTTGATGCGCAGTCTGGGACTCTTTGGCCGGTTGACGCCACGAGACATGCTGGTGATCGGGGAGTCTGGTCCGATCGACAACGCGTTGCGATTCGACAACGAGCCTGCGCGGCACAAACTGCTCGACCTCATCGGCGATCTTGCGCTCATCGGCCGACCTTTCCCGTTGATGACTGTCAGGGCGTATGGTTCCGGGCACGCGCTGAATCATGAGGCGGCTCGGGCGCTGGTGGCGCGGCTCGACGGAGCGATGTCATGAAGGGGATCGCACTCCTGCTCATTCCGATCGTGCTTACAGGCTGCATCCAGCGGCGCATTGTGGTGACGTCCGATCCGCCGGGGGCGGTCGTTTGGCTCAATGACACAGAGATCGGTCGTACGCCTGCGGAGACAGCGTTCACGTACTATGGGCGATACGACGTGCGGCTGGAGTTGCCGGGATATCAATCGTTGCACACGAGCCGTCGCACTCGCGCGCCATTTCATGAGTATCCCGGGCCGGATCTGGTTGCGACCGTCATTCCGCATCGTTTCAGCACGGTGATCGAATGGCACTTCGAGTTGGAACCAATTCCTGAGAGTGTGCTGGATGCGGCGGAGTTCGAACGAAGCGTCATCGATCGAGCGCGAGCATTGCGAGCGCAGACAGAAAAGGGGCAGTGAAAGGTCAGCGGGCCCGCGCTGGCACGCCGACAACGCATGAATCGGGAGCGACATCGCGTGTTACAACGGCACCGGCTCCGACGATTGCGCGATCTCCGATGGCAATGCCGGGCAACACTCGCGCCCCGAGACCGACGAAAGCATCGTCGCCGACGTGCACCCGTCCACCAAGCACAGCTGTTGGGGCGATGTGAGTATTGGTGCCGATGTGGCACTCATGTTCGATGACAGCAGAAGTGTTGATGATGGCGTGAGGGGCGATGGCGGCTCGGGCCTGAACAACGGCGCAGGGGCCGATGAATACGCCGGGGGCGATGCTCGATGTCGCTGCGATAGAAGCGTTGGGATGGATGGCGGTTGCTGTTGTGCGGGCAAGCAAGGGATACCGAGCCAGGAGCGTCCGCCTCACCATAACGTTTCCGAGCGCGAGCAACAGTGGAGAGTTTGCGGGCTGGAGGCTCAGAACGGCATGAACTGGGCCGAGGTGTCGCAGCGCGCCGGAACCTGACGCCAGGACCGCGTCGGCCCGATCGTCGCAAAAGCCGATGACGCCGGCTCCGCCTTGTGCAAGAGCCTCGGCAACGACCATAGCGTGCCCACCGCCTCCGACGAGGATGATTCCATGTTCGCTCACGCAGCGAGTGTATCGCTATTGAGTGGACTCCGTCACACGAAGGACTTCGGCGACGGTGGTCCGTCCGGCGATGGCTTTTTCCATGCCGTCCTGTCGCAGAGAAACCATGCCACGCTCAATGCACAGCCTGCGGAACTCGGTAACATTGGGGTTGCGTGCGACGACGTCGCGCAAGGAGTCATCGACGGTGAGGAGCTCATAGAGGCCGACTCGGCCGGAGTAGCCGGTGTTGCGGCACTTTTCACATCCGGCGGGCATCCACATGCGATCGACGCTCAAGCCCTGGAGTTCGAGGTATTCGGCCATTTCTTCTGATGGTGTCTGTTCGGCCTTGCAGTTCAGACACAGTCGGCGAACGAGTCGCTGGGCGAGCACGGCGTTGAGCGCGGCCCCGACGAGGAAGGGCTCCATGCCGATGTTGACCAGTCGCGTGATGCTGCTTGGCGCATCGTTAGTGTGCAGTGTGCTGAGGACGAGGTGACCTGTGAGGGCGGCCTGGATGGCAATGTGCGCGGTCTCATGATCTCGAATTTCGCCGAGCATGATGACATCGGGGTCCTGTCGCAGCAGGGCCTTGAGCGCCCGGGCAAAGGTCATGCCGATCTTCTCGTGCATCTGGGTCTGCGTGACGCCATCAAGGTGATACTCGACCGGGTCTTCGACGGTCGAGATGTTGAGTTTGGTCTTGTCGAGCTGGCGCAGTGAGGAATAGAGCGTGGTCGTCTTACCTGAACCCGTCGGGCCGGTAACGAGGACGATGCCGTGGGGTTCCTTGATTGCGTTCTTCCAGATGCGCAGCGCCGAATCGCTGAAGCCGAGTTCTTCGAGTTGCACGTTGATCGAGCGTGTATCGAGAATACGCATGACGGTTTTTTCGCCATACGTCGAGGGGAGTGTGGACATGCGCAGGTCAAGTTTGCGTCCCTGCACGGTGCACCGGATGCGACCGTCCTGGGGGATGCGGCGTTCGGAGATATCGAGATTCGCCATGATCTTGAGGCGACTCGTGATCGCGGCCGACATCGACGCTGGCGGATTCATCATCTCGAAGAGAATGCCGTCGATGCGATAACGCACCTTGAGTTTCTTTTCGCCGGGTTCGATGTGAATGTCGCTGGCACCTTCTTTGACGGCGGTCTGAATGATGTAGTTGACGTAGCGGATGACCGGGCTTTCGCCGGCTTTGGCCTCGAGGTCCATCGCATCGGCAGCCTGCTCGGATGCGTTGACTTCGACGTCGCCTTCCTCAACGTCGGAGAGAATCTCGGAAAGATCGACCTGTTCTTCGCTTCCGCCGCCGACGATTTCGAGCGCTGCCCGCAGATCGAATGACGTGATGAGCACGAGTTTGAGGTTCGAGGCGCCAAGCCTCGATCGAATCTCGTCGAGGAGAAAGACATCGTCGGGACTGGTCGCACCGACGACGGTGCGTGAGCCCTCGACGCGCAGCGGAAGGATACCGTGTTCCTTGCAGAACTCTGCGGTGAGCCTTTGAAGGAGTTTGCCATCGAATCCGCCTTCAAGACCCTTGTCGAGATCGACGCGCTCGAAAGGAACGCCTGCAAGGTCCGCGACTGCCCGTTGCACGCACACCTCGTCAACGCCGCGTTCGATCAGCAGTTCGTGCAACCTGCGTCCGGGCGACTGCTTGAGAATCTGCTCGGCGGCGGTCAGCTCTTCGGGCGTGATGTTCCCTCGGCGAATGAGCAGCTCACCAACTCCTTCGCCCACGACCGGTTCTACGACACCGGGTTCGAACACCATCTCTTCATCAAAGGCTGGAGGCAAGGAAAGGCCCGCAGAGCTTTCGCCGGCGTTGGGTTCTGTCGCGTCCGATTCATCGCTTGTGCGGTCCGTAAATCGGCGCTGTGCCGAGGGCATCGATGGCAGCGGGCTGAACGATGCGGACGCCTCATCGATGGCGTGCTTGCGTTCGGGGCGCTGGCGCATAGGGGGTTTGCGTTGAGCGCCGTTCTCAGGCTCGGCATCGGCACCGAGTTGATTGAGGATATCGTCGATGTTGATCTTGCCCGCCAATGCTGCGCTCCTGCATGAGTCGATCGTGCGACTACGGCTTGACTTGAACGCCGGTTAGCCCGAGTTCATAGATCTTGCCATCGCATTCGAGAATTACTGACCGGTCGCGAATTTCTTTGACAGCAAAGAGGTCGGCCACGACATCGCCCGCTCGCACGATCTGTGCGTTGACTCGGGCTGCCGGGATACGTCCGCCGACGATGCTCTGAAGGCGAAGCGTACCGAGGGCGCGTTCGATGGCCAGTTCGCGATCGCGTACAGCGCGGGCCTTGGCTTCGGCGGCTTCGCGGAGGGCGCGTTCTTCTGGCGTCTCGCGTGGGGTGTTGTCAACGAACGTCGCGGACTCGACCTTGAGTTCAAACGGGCTTGGCTGAAGAATCTTGCTCGGATCAACTTGCAGCGGGCGGTCGCCGCTTTCGAGGGTGGTCATCAGGGTTTCGAATCGTGCGGCCTCGATTTTGGGCCGATCGACACGGTCAAGGGTGACATTGAAGTCGGCCGAAGCGGTCTTGACGCCGACTCCGAACTGGCGCATCAGCATGATGCCCCCCGCCGACAGCACAACCATGAATGCGACGACGATGGCGTGCGAAGAGCGGAGCATTGCACCTCGGCCAAGGTCGGCCCGCACAGGCACTGCACCGGCACCCGACCCGAGATCGACGAAGAGGCGGCTGCCTTCACGACTCTGGGCGACATCGTTCTCGCCGAGGAAGGATTCATCAATGCGATCTTCAGCCATCGTTGCCCTCTCCTTGCTGGAAATAGATGCTCATCGTGAACTTCACGGTGATTTCCGGCTCTTTCAACTCTGTTCGGCCGCGCTTGATTTCCATCTGCACGACGCGTGTGATGCGAGGCAGGCGTTCGAGCCGCCGCAGAAACTCGTAGAACCCTCGAAACGTGCCCGACGTTGTCATTTCGAGTGGTAATTCCCAATACACCGATGCTTCGAGAGGCTTGAGGCTCTTGAGTGTCGGTGGGGCCAGACCCGATTCGATCGCCAGGCCTGAGACTTGCCGCACAATCTCGTCGACACCCTGCGATGAAGGCAGGCGTGCTTCGTCTTTCTTGATGCGTTCGGCGATGCGCCGATTGGCTTCAAGCAGGTCGGCATTGCGAGACGTTTCATCCTGCAGGCGACGCAGGATGTCGCGCTTATGCGAGATCTCGGTCAGCGAGGCTTCGATGTCCCGGTTCTGCGGCCGGAACACGAGCAGGTAACTCACGACCGGAATCATGAGCACAATGAGGAACGTGATGATTTCGCGTGTTCCCAGTTTCACTGCTTGTCCTCCATCGCTCGCATGAGCCCTTGCAGAAACGAGTTGGGCCTCGAAGGGGATGACTCGAGTGCCGTGGGGTCCGCGTCAAAGAGCGTGGTTTCCTCGGCAGCATCAACATCCGAGGCCTTGGCGTCGGGGTTGAGACGAGCCGTGATCTTGAACCGGCGCATCACGACGGTTTCGATTGTGGTCTCGCTGATGAACTGAAGTTCCACCTCGCGCAGCAGTGGGGATGCCTTGAGACGCGCTAGATAATCAGCAATATGGTCGTTGCCCTCGGCGACACCTTCGATCTCGATACGATGTACAAACGTTGGTGGCGGCACCTTGAGGGGATCGACTTTCTTGTCGGTTTCGGACTTGGCTCCGCCACGGATCGACGCGACAGGCGATCGGGCTTTGTCTGCTCCCTCAGTGGGGGTTGCGCGGATGCGTTCGCCGCTGAGCTTGACTTCGACAAGCGTTGCTTGCGTGGGTTTGGCGCGCCAGAGTTCGGCCATCAGGACCGATCGCGGAATGTTGTCGCGCAGTGCTGCGACGATGGTGGCCTTGTCCATGATTTCGGCGCGTTGCTTCTCGAGTTCTTCGAGCGAGGCAATCTTGACCGCCTCGTCCTGGAACTGAAGCCGGATCACTTCCTGCTCGGTGCGAACATTCTGCCAGCGCCGGTTGGTGAGGACGAACGCGGACACAACCGCGACCATGACCACGCCAAAGAGCAACAGCGAGATGATGTTCCATTTTGCTTCGTCCTTGCGACGGACGTAGTCCTCTGGAAGAAAGGTGGAAGAGTTTCCGCTCATGAATGCCCGGTTCATAACAGTCTCCAATTACAGGTCGGTCGGGCTGAGACACATCCCAAGCGCCGCAGTCCAGCCTGGCTGCGGTTCGCCCAAGTTCACGCCGATGGTTGTTTCGCTGCCGCTGCGAGTCAGGCCGCCGATCGGGTCGCTGACTTGCACTGCCATACGCAGCCCGCGTGCCAGATGCTGGCAGAGCCACGGCTGGCGTGCGTCGCCGCCAAAAAAAACCGCTCGCTCAATCGGTCGATTCGGGAACATGCTCTTGTGATACCGCACACACATCTGGATCTCGTCGGTCAGGATTTCCAGTTGCTCTTTCAGGTTCACACCCGGCGGGAAGACAGTTCTCGAAGGCGCGGGTGCAACCTCGCCGCTGAGCCCCGGCGCGTTTTTCTGTCCGGTGCGGCGTTCCTCGGCAACGGCGACGGCCTCGGCCTGTTCCTGAGCCTCGGTTGCGTCTGATGAGTCATGCTTTGCAGCCGCCAGCGCGGCGGTGAGCATGGCAAGCCCTTCGCCTCCTGTGGCCACCGTCTTCGGCGCCGTCGACGGCTGCTCCATCACGATGCGCCGCCGAAGTGCACGGGCGTCGTGCAGACTCACGCGCGCCTGCTGGGCGATGGCCTGATCCATGTGTAAGCCACTCAGATCGACCGTCCGCGCGAACACAAGGCTCTCGCCCTCGGCGATCAGCACATTGGTTCCGCCATAGCCCAGATCGACATACAGCGTTGTGCGCGACAAGTCCTCAGCCCGGCGATTGATCCCCCAGAATGCGCGAATCGCAGCCTGAAACGGACTGTGCACACCCACGGGCTCCAGATGCGAGACCTTGATCGCCTGCATCAGGCGTCCGACCAGTTCGCGGCTGGCCGCCATGCAGATGACCTCGGACTTGCCGCCGCGATTGCCCTCATTGACGGTGACATGTCGGCATACCAGCGACTCATAGTCGCATCCGACCTGCGTCGGCAGAGTCGCGCGAAGCAGCGACTCGACATCAACACCTTCGCTCAGTTGAAACTGCATGTGCTTGCAGAAAATCTGTCCCGATGGAATCATGAACACCGCACGCTTGGTCGTGAACTTGCTCTTCTTGACCAGTTTGGGCAACGAGTCGATCTGAAAGCGAAGTCGGGCAGCTGGATCGGCAACCAGCTCGTCCGGAACTTCGATCTGCGACGCGGCGACCAGTCGCGGAGGCTCACCCGCGGCGATCTGGAGCAGTCGCAGCGCGCTGGCTCCGAAGTCGATCGCGACTGGCAATGCATGATTGTGGACCGCTTGCAGGGAACTCAGACTCTTCTTGCGCATGGCGAACACCTCTCCAGGTCCAGGCAGGGAAGAGGCATACTTCCCGGCCCTCAACCCATCGACGCGTTAGCCCGCACGATTTACCGATTCACCCAATCCCCCCGATTCGCTGCGCTTGCCGAACTGCACGACCGCACCAGACGGAACTCGGCGTCAGGTCCGATCATGTGCGCGCGGCAAGTCAATCACCAACTGGGCGACAGACCCCAGGCGTTCGAGGGCTGCCCGCATCTGCCAGACCTGCCGATCGCGGTCCCCGGTCGTGTTGCTGACGACGCGCACTTCGACAAAGGGCACGCCAAGGCGGAACGCGGCCAATCCCACAGCCGCACCTTCCATCGCTTCTGCCCGTGCGCCAATGTGGCGAACTATGGCTTTCGCTCGCGCGTCAGTCCCAGAACAGGTGGAAACCGTCGCAACAACTCCGACGCTGCAACCTCGCTCCGCGAGGAACTCGACCCAGGCCCTATGCCCATCAGCAGTATCGCTTTCGCCGATCTGTGCAAACCCCATCGCCGCACACGTCTGATAACCGGTCGGCGTATCAATACCCTCGTCCGCCAGGACGCTCGCGCTGGCAGCGATGACGTCGCCGAGTGCCAAACCCGATGTGGGGAGCGAGCCTGCAATTCCGATAGAGATGAATCCGCAGTGGCGTGCTGGATCGAACGCGGCAACAGTGCCCGCGGCGGCATTGGCTTTACCTATTCCGGTCAGAACGGCGTCACAATATTCACCGACTGTCTGAGCCTTCCAGAGCACAATCGGCATCTCGGGCCAGAGGGCACGCCATTCGATGTCGCTTGCGACTGCAATAAGGAGGGTGTTTGGAGTGTTTGGCATAACGATGGACGCCGTTCGCCAAGGCGTGCGCCTATCAATCTGGCGTGAAAATGAATCAACTTTATCGCAGCGGAACGGTAGGAATCGTGAGTCGGGCAAGGACGCACGGGAGACTGACATGAACACGATCTTCGCTCAGCATCCGAGCGGGACATCCAGACGCGGCGGCACCCTCACGATTGTCGTGGTGTCGATCGTTCTTCTTGGACTTGTCTTGGGCACTTGGATGCTGCTTGCTGGTGATGATAAAGCCAAGGGTGCCAGAGCATCGACCACGGAACTTGTCGCGGCAGAACGCGGGACGTTCGAGATCACCACTCTTGCTACGGGCGAACTAGAGGCCAAGAACCGCATCGAACTGCGAAGCCAGTTGCTCAAAATGGGGACAATCGTCGAGATTGTGCCCGAGGGTTCGATCGCTCGGGCTGGCGATGTGCTGGTCCGCCTGAACAGCGACACAATTGAAGATGACATCGTGACCGAGGAGCTCGCGCTGGCGGAGGCGCAGGCCGAGTTGATGGCTGCTCAGACGGCTTTGGACATTCAGCGCAGTGAAAACGAGTCGCGCTTGCGCAAGGCCGAACTCCAGATTGTCCTTGCCGACCTTGCGCTCAAGCAATGGCTCTCGGGCGAGGTGGAGCGCACACGCAAGGATCAACAACTCGCGATCGAGCAGGCGGAACGGCAGGTCGAACGCCTTGAAGCAAAATTTGTGCGAAGCGAAGAGCTGCTCGAGCGCAAGTTCATCAGTCAGGATCAGCGCGACCTCGATCAGATCGCTTTCATCAACGCCAAGGCCGACCAGGAAAAGGCCATTCTTGCACAGCGCGTCTACGAGGACTATCAGTATCCTCGCGACGAAAAGCAGAAGCAGTCGGATCTGGATGAAGCCATTGCGGAGCTTGATCGCGTACGGCAGGAAAACGAGATCAACATCACATCGCGGCAGGCGACGGTCGCTAATCGCGAGCGACAGGTTGGTCGTCGTGAGCAGCGTTTGGCCGACTTGCGTCAGCAGTTCGCTGCGTGTACGGTCGTTGCGCCCTCGACGGGGCTGGTTGTGTACGGCTCAACAGTGCAGTCTGACAACTTTCGCATGTCCAACGAGGGGCCTTTGCAAGTCGGGCGCAATGTCGCACCTAACGACCTGCTGATTGTGCTCCCGGATGTGTCGGAGATGGTCGCACGCGTTCGGGTTCACGAAAGTCTGGCGGGTCGAGTTCGCCCAGGACAGTCTGCCACGATCCAGATCGACGCCATCGCGCAGCAGGTTTTCTCGGGTGTCGTTGCGAGCATTGGGGTGATGGCAGAGGGCGGGGGATGGCGCGATCCGAACCGCCGCGAGTATACCGTGCGTGTCGTGCTCAACCCCGGGCAGGATACAGAACTCCTTAAGCCGAGCATGCGCTGCGAAGCGCGTATCCAGCTCGGGCGCGTCGATGATGTTGTCAATGTCCCGATTCAGGCAGTGTTCATCGATGGCGCGGTGACGTATGTCTATATGAGTCGCGGGGTGAAGTTTACTCGTGTGCCGGTGATGATCGGTCGGCGCTCGGACACTCGAGCGGAGATCCTTTCTGGGCTTGATGCCGGGGCGCGGGTCCTGCTGCGCAGCCCGACACCGGGCGAGGTGCTGATGGAGCCCTGGAACGAGTCGTCACTTCTCGCTGCGGGCTACACCATGGACGAAACCGGCTCGCCCGTGGCGCCCATTCCGGCCCGCATGGGTGCCAACGGAGGCCAACCGGGAATGCCGATGCCCAGGCGTGCGCCAACGGATGGATCGAGTGCGAAACCCGCAAGTCAGGATGCTGCCAGCAAGGCGAGTACCGACTCGACCGACGAAGCGAAGCCGGTGTCCGAAAGTGCTCAGAACACAGTAACACCAACCGAGGGTCAGGATTCACGCTGACCGGCGTTTGGTCTTGGTGATCGGCATTGAGCAGAGTGGTTCGCCGTAAAGTCGCCATACATGAACGCCGCGATCTTGTGCGCGGGCTGATGCGTTCCACAACGCATCCTCGTGCCAATCGCTCGACAGGAGCACATGCGAACCGGGCTTGAGCGTATCCGGGTGGTCGATGGGCCGTCCGAATCGTTTCGAGCCATGCAGCGCGTCATCAACGATTCCGACGATTGAGATGCCAAGGTCGGCCTGATGGTCGAGCAGCCATGCCGTGTGCGTGCCTGCACCCCAGAGATGGATCGCGCTCACGCCGCTGGCTTGCATGGACTGCGCAACTTCACGGACGCGAGAGCCTCGCGCGATGTCGGATGCCCGTGCGCTCGATGCAGGCGCGGTCCAAGCGGTCCAGAGCCACGCAAGCAGATCAGAGCTCGTCGGCCCCTGCTCGCGCAAGCGCATTTCGAGGGCTACTCGGGCCTCGGTGGCTTGACTCCGCCGGGCGATCTGCGCGATGATGGACTCCAGTGCCTTCGCGTCGCCTTGCGCCAGTCCGTTCCATGCCTGGGTCATGACCTTGGCTGCGAATTCGGCCTGCATCGGCGTCGCCCCAAAGGCGCCTTGTGTCTCCGATCGTGTCAGGGTGTACAACACCTCTGAGGTGGCGCACACACCGCTGCGCGCGCCTCGGCCGCTGAGTCGTACCCACAACTCGTAGTCCTGGGCTCGCTCGAAGCGCTCGTCGTATCCGCCCAGTGCCAGCACGGCGTCACGCCGCAACATCATCGAACCGTGGGCAAATGGATTGGAAATCAGAAGTCTCCAGCGTGCTTCGGACGGATCAGTCGGTGGCGTCATCACTCCAAAACGTTGGCCATCTCGACCGACAATCTCGTACGCCGTCCCGAGCGCAGCCAGTGACGGATCTTCAATCATGCGTTGATATTGTCGCTCGATCCGCTGCGGATGGCTCCAGTCATCGGCGTCCATGCGCGCAACCAGCGCGTATGAAGCCTGCCTCAGTCCGAGATTGATCGCCGCGGCAAGGCTGGCGTGTTCAAGTTCGAGGACTCGCGTGCGGCGATCACCAGCAGCAAGGTCGTGTGCGGCCTCGCGTGTTGCGCGGTCAGAGCCATTGAGTACGAGAAGAATCTCAAGATTTTCGTGCGACTGTTCGCACATGCTCTCGAGCGCGCTCTGCAGAAACTCAGGCTCGACCTCTGAAACGGGCAGAACCACCGAAACGCCGTTGTCCTTGTCGCGAACCATCGAAAGACTCCTCATGCAGCGGACTTCAGGCTGATATCCAAGCTGGCGGGCTTGCGCGCCACGATCAGCAGCATGTGCCCGCACGCGCGACGCACAATCGAGGGCGGGTGATCCACAAGTCGGCCCATATGTCGGCTGCACGATCGCATTCGATCAAGCAAGCCCTTGCAGCCGATCGTGTCTTTGATTCCCTTGTACGCGTCATATCCGTCGCTGGCGACGATCTCAAGCCCGACCGCGCGCACCTCGGCCTCGATCTCTCTGCGCGAGAAAAAGTACTGATACAGCGCAAGCTCAGTGGGCACTGTGCCTCGATCCAGCAGGCCGAAGCGCGCTCGTCGGAGCATGTTGTAGTGGGGGACAGTGATCAGCGCAGTCGCGCCCGGCATCAGGCACCGAGCGGCTTCGCGCAGAATCTGTCTTCGCGTCACGTCGTCAAAGTGCTCGACAACGCCCAGCGAGATATATCCCGCAAGCGTTCCCGAAGCATATGGCATCTCTCGCACATCTCCGACGCGATAGCAACCACCTGGATCAATGGCCAGATTGGCCGCGATGACTTCGGGGGCAAAATCAAGACACTCAATGTCATACCCGGCAGCACGAATCGTGCGCGCTGTATTCCCGTTGCCACACCCGGCTTCGACGATCAGCCCTTCGCGCGGCATGTACCTCTCGATCGCCCAGCGAAACCCGACATAGACACCCATGCCGGTCATCATCTGAGGCGGGTGCTGCTTCCAATGATCTTCCCAGTATTCCGGCGTGTCTGCGCCGCGGCAGTACATTTCGAGCCTGCCTCGGCGATGAACCATGACCGCACTGCTCATCGCGAAGTCTCCGGCCAGGTGACGGCTGCGTACAGCGATGCGGGATGATTGCCCATGAGTTGATCGAGTTTCAGCGCGATTGATCGCAGGACCTTGTACAGATTGGGCCTCCTGTCGCGACCATCGCGTCCGCGGTGCATTGATCGTGTAATCATGGTGTGATGCAGCATGGCTGAGGCCCATCCTCCAATGCGGTAGATTTCCGCTGCCGGGCAGAGACTCGCGACACACCCGGCGCTGTACTGCCTCCATCCGTGCGCCTCCCACAGGCGCAGCCCATCCTCGGCAGGCACGACATGCAACTCGGCAGCTCCGGGGCTGGCTTCGAGACGAATGCGCTCGAGCGCCCCGGCGTCGTTCTCGAAGTGTTCCAGAGAGGTCATCGACAGCACAAGATCAAAAGGCCCTGTATTTGTCAGGTCGATGCGATGCACATCCCCGACGATCAGTTCACGCGCAAATGCTGCGCATTGCAGTCCCCCGAAACGCGGATGCTCGGTGTGATCCAGCCCGATATATCGACCTCGCAGCCCCACGCGCTCAAGCAGCAACGCCGAATACCCCGACCCGCACCCGATGTCGAGCACACGAATGGTCCGCTCGCCCCATGTGCGATGCATCCGCGTTGCAGCCCATTC